>Ga0209541_10001330_pt1 | contig 49362 bp, 37 predicted proteins | sample RifCSPlowO2_01_FD_184027 | JGI IMG/M metagenome (GOLD analysis project Ga0209541, IMG submission 184027) | Groundwater microbial communities from Rifle, Colorado - Rifle CSP2_plank lowO2_0.1 (SPAdes) (version 2) | ecosystem: Environmental > Aquatic > Deep subsurface > Groundwater | place... | reverse complement strand
CCGGCTACATCCCTTTCTATATTCGGGACCAAGTATTGAATTTCGCCGTAAGTTATAAAACCGCGCTGTCTTCCGCGGCGCAAAAGTTCTGCAACGATATCGTTACTGACTATGATCTTTTTTGAAGACACCGGTTTGACTGCATGCTTTTTTGCCGAAGTTTTCCTGGTTTTGGACCCTCTTTTGATCTTTTTCTTGGTTTTCGCTTTTGTTATTCTTTTACGTTTTGCCATTGAAAATTTATTATTTAATATTAGCTTTAACCAAACCCATTACGTGATTTAATTCTTCAGAAATATTTTTAAAGTCGTTCTCAATTTGAGATAAACGAGCCGAATCTCCCGTTCGTTCAGCAAAAGCCAATTCCGTTGAGAGGGCATCCAATCTCTCATGCAATCCGAGCAAACGGATCTCACGAAGACATTTTTCGGCTTCCTCTTCCAATATAAGAGTTTCAAGATCAAGCAAAGAAGATTTTATGGCCAGAGCGTCAAATACTGCTGCGTGTTCCTGAGCAAGCTCGCTGCGCATAGCGACCGTTATATCGTTTATTTCTTCTTTGAGCAAACTATTTACAAGCAACAACACAATACTACGCGAAATAGAATTTACAAAATAATTATGTATCTCGTTCTGTAAAGCCTCATCCAAGGGCCATCTTCTGTCTTCGGCAGCTGCACGCAGCAACAAAGTCAATAAATATTCTTCAAGCTGCAACCTGCGTGAAGAAATTTGCTGCTCTTGCGTTTGAACTTTACTGACATCTTTAACCTTCGGTTGTTGAATTTTTGTGGCTGGGGTAATTTTACGCATCTCTTCCCACACCACTTCTTCTTTAATATTTAATCGCTGCGCTAACTCCTGAATCCAATGCGCTTGTTCGATATTATTTGCAACACGAACAATTAAAGGCAAAATGTATGAAGAAATTTTTCTCTTGCCTTCAGGAGAATCAACATCATTAGCAGAACAGGCCCGGTCTATAAAATAGCCTATTATCGGCTGTGTATTATTTTTTACCAAATCTAACCACAGCTCGGGGGCTTCTTTAACCAAATCAGCAGGATCCTTGCCTCCTACTATAGGCGCGACGCGAACCATTAAATCTTCTTCCAAAGCAAGATCAATCCCTCTTTTAGCTGCAGCTTCCCCGGCTTTATCTGAATCAAAAGCCACAATAAGTGTATCGGTATACCGTTTTATTGTCTTTAAGTGATGCGCAGTTAAAGCTGTCCCGGATGTTGCAACGGCATTTAAAACCCCTGCTTGATGTGACATTATAAGGTCCATTTGTCCTTCAACCAAAACTGCGGCATTTTCATTTCTTATTGCGGTGCGCGCAAAATTAAGTCCGTATAATATCTTGCCCTTATCGAATACTGAAGTCTCCGGGGTATTTAAATATTTGGGTTCCTGTTCCGAGTGCTCTGTACCAAAAATCCTTCCTGTAAAACCAAGGATCCTGCCGTGGGTATCGAAAATCGGAAAAATTATTCTGCCGCGAAAACGATCATAAATAACATTTGCACCGTTTTCTGTTTGCCGCTGTATAGCCAAACCCGCTTTTACTATTTCTTCATAACTAAATCCTTTGTTAAAAAGAAAACGAAGTAGAGCGTCACGATTTTGCGGAATAAAACCTAACCTAAATTTCTTTATTGTTTCTTCAGTTAAACCTCGGTCAGCTAAATATTTTCTGGCTTCATCGCCTTGCGTACTACGTTCAAGCTGAGTTTCAAAAAATTGAGTCGCCAATTCATTAGCTTCTTCTATACGACCACGATCACTCTTAAAATTATCGTCCTGACGTCTGAGTTCAACACCGGCTCGTTGCGCCAAAATACGCAACGCATCAACAAACTCCAGGCCGTCCATTTCCATAATAAAAGCAAACATGTCTCCGCCCTTGCCGCACCCGAAACAGTGCCAAGTTTGGCGCTCGGGAGAAACGAAAAAAGACGGCGTCTTCTCACCGTGAAAAGGACATAAACCCTTAAAATTTATCCCGGCTTTTTGTAAACGAAGATAGCCGCCTATTATATCAACTATATCAAGGCGGCTCTTAATTTCTTCGACTGGTGAGGACACAATAAAAAAACAAAATTCAAAACGCAAAAATCAAAATAATCGTAGTTCGCCTCCATGGTGAATGGAGGCGAATTCCTAAATTTTGATATTTGATATTTGATATTTGATATTCCCAGTGTAACCCTTTTCCTCTAAAATGCCAAGATTTAACCGATATACTTAATAATACGGCTCAAATCAAGGTTATCCCCATCCCTACCAACCCAATACGTAAGCAAACATAAGCGGAGCAACGATAGTAGCGTCTGATTCAATAACAAAACGAGGGGTATCTACGCTTAATTTCCCCCACGTGATCTTCTCATTTGGAACAGCGCCGCTATAAGAACCATAAGAGGTAGTGCTATCTGATATCTGGCAGAAATAGCCCCAAAGCCTTACATCTTCTTTAAGGTCCTGCTGTAGAAGCGGCACAACACAAATCGGAAAGTCGCCGGCTATTCCCCCTCCGATCTGATAAAAACCAATCGAACTATCTTTTGCGTTCTCACGATACCAATCAATAAGCGTGGACATCTGCTCTAGACCGGATTTCATTACTTTAATATCTTTAATGCCTTTATCAAAATTGGGGCCGCCTCGTCCGCGGGTTAAAGCAACAAAAACATTTCCAAGAGTTGAATCTTCCCAGCCAGGAGTCCAGATCGGGATATTCTTCTCACATGCCGCAAGTACCCAAGAGTCTTTGGGATCGATCTGATGGAATTCTTTAAACAAACCTTCACGAATAGCTTGATAAAAAAATTCATATGGTAAATATCTTTCACCTTTTTTATCAGCACGCTGCCACACTTTTATCATTTGATTTTCGATCCGTCGCATCGCTTCTTCTTCCGGAATACAAGTATCGGTAACGCGATTAAGTTTATTATTTAAAAGTTCTACTTCTTGCTCAGGAGATAAGTGTCGATAATGCGGCACTCGTTTGTAATGATCGTGAGCAACAAGATTAAAAATATCTTCTTCAATATTGGCGCCTGTGGTTGATATTCCATGGATTTTATCTTGTCTGATCATTTCTGCCAGAGAAAGACCTAATTCCCCCGTGCTCATAGCGCCGGCCATTGCCAAAAACATTTTTCCGCCGTCCTCAAGATGTTTTACGTAAGCCTCAGACGCATCAACAACAACCGCGGCGTTAAAATGACGATAGTGTTTTTTGATAAAATCTTTAATTGGAGAGTTCATAATTCGATAATTCAAAAATCAAAATGCAAAAATCAAAATTCTGGTGTTTCGCTTCGCGAAATTTTTATTTGATCTTTAGTGTGTCGTTTTGATCTTTGATTTTTAATATTTACATTAATTGCTGTCTAAGCAAAAAATGTTTTATAAACTAATTATACGCTTCCTTAAAAATTTGTACATAAATTTTTGTGTGGATAACATAAAAATTTATCTAAATATTTCTTTAACTTGTAAACACGTTTAATGTTTTATTTTGCAAAAATTTTGTTTTTCCAAAGAACGCTGATCAAAATTATATCTACTATTACCAAATATATTGGAAATGCCAGTTCTGTAAAATTCCACATTTTTAAGGCAAAGAAACTGGTTAAAGCAACAAACAAACCGGTTATATAAGCTATAGACGACTCGGTTTCGGGATATTTCCATGATTTTATTACTGTTGGTAAAGCAGCAAAAGCATCGCTTAGGATAGCAAAAAATATCGCTACATCAGGTTCATTTGTAATTCCCCAAAAGAGCAAAGCTGCTCCTGATAATAAGCCGCACAAATAATCAAACCTACCTAATTTCCAATACGAATTATTTTTTGCGAAAGAAGCTATAAAGATCAACAAAGGACAAAAGCCTACCATAAAAACAGGTATTGCCGCCAAACCGACTCCCTTTGCTAATTCCGCCACAAACGCAATTAACGGGGCAATAGACCACATCAGCCAAGTAACTCTATTTGGTCTGGTCTTGAGACGAAAAATGTCTCTGATATAAAATAGCGCTCCCAAAAGAGCTACTATAGCGCCCACAAAAACTAAATATTGCGACATGATTATTTAATTATTAGTGGCGGAGAGGGCGAGATTCTCCGCCGGAGGCGGATCCGCCTTTTATAAGTCGCCTGCGACTATAAAATAATGTGGCGGAGAACTCTCGTCCAGCCCTAATTTTAAAAATTAGGGCTGGGTAGTTGCTCTCTCCCGCATAAAAACTATCTTATACATCCAAAGCGGAGAGGGCGAGATTCGAACTCGCGAACCCTTACGGGTTAGTTGCTCTCCAAGCAACCGCACTAGACCACTATGCGACCTCTCCGCTTTGGATATAAATTTGTATATGCGGGATTACGATTTGTTACTAAAATTATTTTTAAATTTTAGACAAATCGTTAACAAGCAACCGCACTAGACCACTATGCGACCTCTCCAATACTTTTTATATTAAGCCGATATTATATTTTTTTCAATGCAAAAACAATTTAATTAATAAATTAACTCCGTATCAAACGTACGGAGTTAATTTCATAATCCACAATTTTTACTGCATTAAGTTGATTTTATCGATGCGCTAACCCGCCTATCATCAATAATCCTACACCGGCAAAACCAAACGCTAAAAGATGCGGCGATGAAGATAGCGCGTCTGTTGTAAAGTAAAATCCCAACAAAAAGACTAAAAATAATCCAAGCCATACCGAAGACCATTTAGCGGTTTCAGTGTTAAATCTTTTCATCGAAAACGTTACCAAAATAATAGAGAGAGCAAGCACCATTAACACTATGCCTAACATCAAATAGAAAACCGTGAAGCTGCTGATCATATACTTATGGCTGCGTTATTGAACCACCTTTTATGCTATATAAACATATCGAGCCGGTTATTATAGCCCCGGAGCGCGTACATGTAGAATCATCGAGTTTAGCGGTCACTTCGTAAGACACACCATTTGATTTATAACCGTAAAAAGCCGAGTCACCCGCAGGATCACTAGGGCACGAAGGAATAAGATTTTCCGCTAACAGTTCAAAACATGGAGTATTTGTTACGCCAACATGTATCAATTGATCGCCAGTTGATGGATATGCGTTTGAATAACTAACGCCGTAAGAATTTAAACCGGTAGCCAAAATATTTAGATCTGTAACTCTCATATCATCATTACTTTGAACCGGAGGAGGTTCCGGAATCGGAGGAGGTTCTGGGACGGGTTGAGGTTCAGCAGGAGGAGCTGTGGGTTCCGCCGGAGGAGGCGTGACAACAGGAGCCGGTGTCGTATCTCCACCAAATGGATTTTTAATTAATCCGCTCATTAAAGCAAAAGCGCCGCCACCAATTATACCCAAGAGCAACAAAACAAATACTAAAACGATAAGAATTTTTTTATTTGGAGCCTTACGACCCGTATCTTGCTGTGCATTACCTGACTCCGGCGATAGGGCCGGCGGAATAGAAGAAGTATAATCAGGAGCCTCAGCTGAAGCTGCATTATTTAAATCGTTCAAAGGATTTATAACCGGAGGTGGTTGAGGAGGCACATAGCCACCAACTGAACCAACCCCATCAAACCCACCCGAAGACGGAGGTGTGGGCGGCGCGGCGCCGGATGAAAAATTGTTTGAATCTTGAGATCCCCCCCCGCCCGAAGACGGATTAGATGGATCAAAACCGTAAGGATTTTCTTGTAACATGCTAGTTGTTGCCTACGAGCCGCGCGAGTGGTTGCAACAACTTGCATCCTGAGCGAAGCCGAAGGATTACCTATAAATTAAAGTTATAAATATATTATACTCCACGTTGTTTTAAAAGCGAATGATATTTATTAACAACCCTCCTTTAAGCTACAAGTTACAAGATACAAAAACCAAACAAATTAGAAATCCCAAATTTCAAACTCATTTTTAAGTATTAGTTATTGAATATTGGAGCTTGTCTGTTTCGCCAGCTGGCGAATTGTTTCTTCGTGATTGTATCTTTCCGCTACCGTAAGCTTACGGTAGACCTAATTTCCTGCGAAAATGCTTTGGTTGGATCTCCTCCTGTTGCATAATTTACTTTAAAGCAGTACCGAACAGCATCTTTTGTAGGAGCAGGATTATCTATTTTTATGAAGTAATTAACTTCACCGGCGCATTTGATTATATAAACTTTTGAAGAAGTGATTGCTTGGCCTAAATTTGCGACCCTGAGAGTTGCCACAGTGTTATCCTGATAACTGATCCATGCGTTGCCTGAAGGGTCAAAGGCAATGGAGGTATAATTACCGACATCATTTACCGGATCATCAACCGTAGTGCAATTCCACGCAGTTGAAGTACAATTACCTCCTGAACCTACGTAATTGGCAACCTTAAGCCCTGTTGCGGTGACATCCCTATAACTTACCCAAGGATTGCCTGAAGCATCAAAAGCTATAGAAGTCCAATCGCCGACATTATTTCCCTGATTATCAACTGTCGTACAATTCCAAGCAGTATCTGTGCACGCAGCGCCTCCTGTTACTCCACCCTTACTCGCGACTTTAAGAGATGTACTTGTGATGTCGTAATAAGACACCCAAGGATTACCTGAAGCATCAAATGCAATTGACGTATACGATCCGGTATCAGTTCCGGTATTATCAACAGTAGTACAATTCCAAGCAGTATCTGTACATGCTACACCACCGGTTACTCCACCTTTGCTTGCAACTTTAAGCGCCAAATTTCCTGCTGTGCTGTCATAATAACTCACCCATGGATTGCCTGAAACGTCAAATTTGATTGAGGTGAACTGACCAGTGCTTGTACTTGTATTATCAACTGTCGTACAATTCCAGGCTGTTGAAGTACAATTACCGCCTGAGCCTATATACTTCGCGACTTTTAAACTGGTTGCAGTAGAGTCGTAATAACTAACCCACGGATTGCCTGCTGAATCAATAGCGAGTGACGAATATAAACCAACGCTGTTTGCGGGATCATCTATTATACTGCAATTCCAATCTGGATTTTGTGGCGGGTCACTGCATGGCGAATCAATTAGCCGAACTCCATTTAACGGATTAGAGCCAACCAAAGACGTAACCATAATACGGTTATTTACTCCATTAATTGCCATATCCAAAGTATCTGATTGTTTTGAAGTTGGTTCAAATGCAATTGAAGTAAATGAACCAAAATCACCTGTGCCGGTGGGGTTGTCAACAATAACGCAGGTCCATGCGGTTGAACCGGTGCCACAACCCGTGCCGTTTGAACCAACATAATAAGCGACATTCAAACTGCATTCGCTTGAAGGCGCGTTATCGCAAGAAGTTGTCGCGCCGGAATAATAACTTGCCCATGTGGAGCCTAAATTATCAAAATTAATTGATGTATATTGTCCGAAATTATCGCTGGCGTTATCGTGAACCGTTGTGCAATTCCAAGCGGTTGAGGTAGCGCAATTTCCACCCGAGCCCACATATATAGCAATTTTCATTGCCTTGGCAGAATTATCAAAATAAGTAATCTCGGGCTTGCCGGATAAATCAATGGCCAAAGAACTATATTGACCTATATCGCTCGCGGTGTCCTCAATAGCAACGCATGTCCATACGGTTGAACCGGATGTGCCGCAACCCGACCCTCCTGAACCCACATATTTTGCTACCATAATAGCCGAAGCAGTATTATCGTAATAACTTACCCACGGCGTACCGGCAAAATCGAAAACAACAGAATTATAGCTACCCGTATCATCCGTATCATTATCAATAGTCGTACAGTTCCATGTGGTTGATGTGCAGTTTCCTCCAGAACCTACACGATTAGCGACTTTAAGAGAGGTATTCGATAAGTCATAATAACTGACCCACGCATTACCTGAAGTATCAAAAGAAATTGAAGTATATTGTCCGGTATCAGTTCCAGTATTATCAACTGTTGTGCAGTTCCAGGCAGTATCTGTACATGCTGCACCACCGGTTACTCCGCCTTTGCTTGCAACTTTAAGCGCCAAATTTCCTGCTGTGCTGTCATAATAACTCACCCATGGATTACCCGAAGAGTCAAAAGCAATAGAGGTATATTGGCCGGTAGCAGTTGCCGTATTATCAACTGTTGTGCAATTCCAAGCAGTATCAGTACATGCGGCGCCGCCAGTTACGCCTCCCTTGCTCGCGACTTTAAGAGAGGTATTTGTTAAATCATAATAACTAACCCAAGGATTACCTGAAGAATCAAAAACAATAGAGGTAAATTGACCCACGTTATTTGCCGTGTCGTCTACTCTTACGCACGTCCAAGCCGTATTACCGGTACAACCCGTTCCGCCTGTTCCGACATATTGCGCGACCGCCAAAGCTTGAGCGGTTACATCATAATAACTGACCCATGGATATTTAGTTGTCGGGTCAGTTGAAATATTGGAAGCGGTTTGAATAAGCTGAGTTATTTTCTGACTGACAGCTGAAGCATTTTGACGCACCTCTGCGGTAGAATTGCTTGTGTTTGAGGAACGAAGAAGAGCGGCTACCAAAGCAACAATAACAATGACAACTCCGGAGGATATAGTTATATATATAAGCAACTCAAGAAGAGTTAAACCTTTTTTGTATTTTTTAGAAGTATATTTAGAAAAAAAATCAGAGCTTACCATATTTAATTTAAATGCAAAATAGAGATATTTTAATAACCAAGATACAAGAAACAATAAGCAAAGCTTGTCTTTCGAGGAAAACGATTTATATCGCGTTCCGCTTTTCGATAACCAAACAATTCTCCGGCTGGCGAATTGTTTCTCGGTTATTGTATCTTCTTATATTTTATCATTAAATACTCATTGCACGTAATAATTTTATCCTCTCTTCAATTGGCGGATGCGTCAGAAAAAGTTTAGCAATAAAAGAAGTCTTACGTTCTTCTTTCAGCGGGTCGCTTATGTAGAGATGAGAGGTCATATCATTGGCATGTTTCAGAGGTATAGTGCTTGAAGAGATCTTTACAAGCGCGCGAGCTAAACCGTCAGGATAGCGGGTAAGCAATGCGCCTGAGGCATCTGCTAAAGTTTCCCTGCTACGGGAAACCGCAAAACGAATTAATGCCGCCGCAATGGGCGCTAAAATTGCGGCAACCAGCAAAAGCAATAAAATTATTCCTCCGCCTTTTCGTCTTCCGCCCAAACTATTCATAATCCTACTGCGAAACATCAGATCAACTATCATTGTTATAACGCCAGCCAAAACAGCCGCGACCGTGGCAACAAGCATGTCACGATTGCCTATGTGTGATAATTCATGCGCCAAAACACCTTCAAGTTCGGGTTTATCCAAAATTTGAAGAAGCCCTGTGGTAACAGCAACAATAGAATGTTTCGGATCTCGTCCGGTCGCAAAAGCATTTGGTGAGGGGTCGTTGATTATATAAATTTTGGGTGTCGGCAACCCCGCGGCTATTGAAAGATTTTCAACAATACGATAAAGCTCCTGATTTCCGCCAGTTGGCGGACTTTCAATTTCTTTTGCTCCTGCAATAGAAGTAACTATCCTATCAGAAAACCAATATGAAATTATGGTCATAAATATACTTACGATCATAAAAATATAAAAAATTGATATTTCCTCAAGATAAAGACTAAGCAACCATCCGAGCAAACCAATAATAAGCATAAACCCGGACATTAGGATCCAGGTTTTGCGAATGTTAGCGGATTTGTGAGTGTATAAAGTGGCCACAACTATTAAATTAAAAATCAAAATGCAAAAATCAAAATTTTGGTATCTCGCCGGAAGGCGAGATTATAATTTCGCTGAAAGCGAATCACATTAACTTTGATATTTGATATTTAATTTTTGATTTATTTCTGAAAATCAACTTTAACGTTCTCCCTCTGTTCCGGTGCTGCTTCAAGGTCAAAGAATTCCATTTTCTTGAACAAAAATAATTTCGCAACAAAATTGCTTGGGAAGGTTTCAATAACTATATTCAAATCCCGGACATTACCGTTATAAAAGCGTCTGGCGGCCTGAATTTTATCTTCCGTATCGGTGAGGTCGCGCTGCATTTGCATAAAATTTTCTGCGGCACGCAATTGAGGATAATTTTCCGCAACCGCAAACAAAGTTTTTAACGCGCCAGCGAGCATATTTTCCGTCTGAGCGTGCTGCGCGGGGGTATTTGAGGTCATGGCAGCTGTCCTGGCTTTTGTAACCTCTTCAAATACTTTAGATTCATGGCTTGCGTATCCTTTAACGGTCTCAACTAAGTTTGGAATAAGATCGTATCTACGCTTAAGCTGAACCTCAATATCGGCCCAAGCTTCGTTAGCGTGCATACGCAAACTAACCAAACGATTATAAAGGATCACAATCGCAACAACGCTAGCAACAATTATGCCCAATAAAACTAAAAAAATTATGTCCATAGAATTTAATTCAAAAATCAAAATGTAAAAATCAAAATTTTGGTAAGTCGCTTCGCGGCTTATTTTTGATATTTAATATGTAACTTTGATATTTGCTTTTTAATATTTACTTTATATATTATATCATATTTCATTAAAAACCTCCGCGCGGGAGGTTTTTAACTTACAATTATTCGTAATCTTCCATTCCGCCCATTCCCGGTACGGGTGCTCCTTTTTCCTCTTTCTTTGGTATATCTGCTATAGCGGCTTCAGTAGTTAAAATTAATCCAGTAACTGAAACTGCATTTTTTAAAGCTGTTTTTACTACCTTTACCGGATCAATAATCCCGCTCTCCATCATATCTGAAAAAGCATCATTAGCGGCATCGTATCCGTTACCTGTAGCCTCATTACTCTTAATTTGTTGCAAAATCGCATTACCATCTTTACCAGCATTTTGTACGATAGTGCGCAAGGGCCAATCAACTGCCTTTAAAACAATTTCCATACCCTTTGCTTCATCCCCCACAGCCTTTTTATATAGTATACTTTCTTTAACCTTGCTGGCAGCTTCAATTAGGGCTAAACCGCCACCCGGAACAACGCCTTCTTCCAAAGCTGCGCGAGTTGCCTCAACGGCGTCCTCAACACGATATTTTATTTCTTTCATTTCTGTTTCGGTAACACCGCCTACTTTTATAATAGCAACGCCTCCTGAAAGTTTAGCCAAACGCTCCTGCAATTTTTCTTTATCGTATTCAGAATCAACGGCTTCTATTTGAGTACGTATTTGCTTTATCCTTTTCTCAATTTCTATTTTTGTACCTGCGCCTCCTACTATAGTAGTGTTTTCTTTTGTTACGATGATCTTTGCGGCCTCGCCCAACATAGTTAAATCCGCATTTTCCAATTTAATTCCGACTTCTTCGGAAATAACTTTGCCGCCGGTAACTATCGCGATATCCTGAAGCATTTCTTTGCGCCTGTCACCGAAACCCGGAGCTTTAACGGCCAAACCATGAAAAGTTCCGCGAAGTTTATTCACTATTAAGGTCGCCAATGCTTCACCTTCAACATCGTCGGCAATAATAACAAGTTCTTTTTTGCCGGACTGAGCCAATTTTTCAAGCAACGGTAAAAATTCCGACAAAGAAGAGAGCTTTTTATCTGTAATTAAAATTTTGGGGTTACTATATGTAGCTTCCATTCTTTCGGCGTCAGTAACCATATATGGAGATATGTAGCCCTTATCAAACTGCATACCCTCAACCAACTCTTTGGATAGACCGAAGGTTTGTGATTCTTCAACAGTAACAACACCATCTTCGCCCACAGTATCAAAAACTTCGGCTATAAGCTTGCCGATTTCATTATCATTTGCTGAAATTGATGCCACTTCCTGAACTTTTTTACCACTAACTTCACTACTTGCTTTATCTAAAATTTCGCTTAATGCTTCAGTAGCTTTGTCCATTCCACGCTTCAAGGCTAAGGGATTTGCACCTGACGTAACCTCACTAAAACCCTCTTTCACTAAAGCTTGGGCCAAAACAACCGCGGTAGTTGTGCCATCACCAGCTATGGATTCTGTCTTTGTAGCAATTTCTTTCATAAACTCTGCGCCTATATTTTCAAATTTATTCTCCAATTCAATTTCCTTGGCAACAGTAGCGCCGTCTTTGGTTATTGTCGGTGAGCCAAAACCACGGTCTAACAAAACATTTCTACCGCGCGGACCTAAAGTTACTTTTACGGCATTTGCGGATTTATCTATTCCTCTTTTAATTGCTTCACGTGCTTTGGCATCAAATAAAATTCTTTTTGCAGACATGTTAGTTTTTGCCCGCGAACCGCGTGAGTGGATGCAAAAACTTACATCCCGAGCGGAGTCGAGGGATTACATTAATATAAATTTATTCTAAAACAGCAAGTATATCTTTTTCTTCAGCAATCAAATATTCCTTCCCGTCGACTTTTACTTCATTTGGTCCATACTTTGTAAAAAGCACGGTGTCTCCTTTCCTCACAGACATTGGAACCAATTTACCTTCGTCAAACCTTCCGGGACCCACAGCTATAACTTTTGCCTGTTCGGGTTTCTCTTTATCTATTGTATCGGGAAGAACAATACCCGATTTTGTTTTTTGTTCCTCGGCCAAAAGCTCTAAAACTACACGGTCTGCCAATGGCCTTATTTTTATTTTTTTTGCTTCGGACATAGTAAGTTAATTCAAAAATCAAAATGCAAAGATCAAAATTTTGGTATCTCGCCTTTGGCGAGATTTTTAATTTTGCCGAAGGCAAATAACTTTAACTTTGATATTTGATATTTAATCTTTGATATTGCTTTTTAGCACTCTATATAGTTGACTGCTAATTGTATAGTTTAGTCTATCTCAATTTACTGTCAATACCTGTTCTTTTTAGTGCGCTTTATGATCAATTTGTGATTTTGACCAAAGCATGCTACGATATATTTACTTGATAATTGGCTTTGCGCTTGTGTAGCGCGTATTTTAATAGGTCTTACTGTGTTACGTTTCTTACTTCCAATACCGCTAAATGCCTTCGGTCTTTTGTTTGCTATTTGGATATTGCCGCAATATATACCCGACAGCATTACTTTTACCGGAGATTTTCCCAGTTTATTACTGGCCGGTGCCGTAATTGGAATAATAAACGGTATACTAAAACCGATACTGCATATTCTTGCCTTTCCTCTTATATTTCTTACTGGCGGAATATTCTCTTTTGTGTTAAATATAGGTCTGCTATGGTTAGCGGATTACTTACTGTCTGACCTAACTATAAATGGACTTATACCTCTGGTCTTAACTTCATTTATACTTTCATTCATACATTTTATTTTTTAATTTAAACCTTTCTAATCCTTCGACTGCGCTCAGGATGCACGTGATTGTATCCTACGCGTCGCTCAAGGACAATCACGGCATGCCTGCTCTACAATTTATAGTTTATCCTTTCATCATCGTAATTGCTATTCTTTTGATCGTAGCGATATTACTGCAACAGCGAGGTACCGGCTTGGGCGCTACTTTTGGCGGAGAAGGAAACGTTTTTGCTTCAAGGCGCGGATTCGAAAGAATATTATTCCTGTTCTCAATAGTACTTACTGTACTTCTTTTTGCTGCAGCTATCTTTGCTTTAGTATTCATTAAATAATCTAAAGCTGGTTTAGCGTAAGATAACGGCATGATGAATCCCGTTAGAAAATTGCGGGATTCAACTGAAATCATTTTAAGTAAAATCAATTGTCTTTTTAGATGCTAAAAAGCGTAGCTTTTTGGAAAAACTTAGGGGCAATCTTCTAACGGGATGAATATAAAAAAAATATGGCAGCGCCTGATCGCCAAAGAACGCTGGAATCAAGCCAAGCTTGAAAACCCCGGCTCTATTTGGCCAAGCACCTTTCAGTGGAGTAAATTATTATCTGTACTTTCCTTGCGCGAAAAGTTAATTTTGGCTATTTCTGTTGGAACTTTTATAATTGCTTTGGTTATTTGGGGAGCCTATTTCTTAAATAAACATACAAAACAAACCGCTGCTTACGGCGGAGCATATACTGAAGCTATTGTCGGACAACCCAAACATATCAATCCGATATTGGCGCCCACCAACCCCGCAGATCGCGATCTGTCTGCATTAATTTTTTCCGGATTAACACGCTATGATAATAAAGGAAATATCGTTCCTGACCTTGCAGAACGATGGGATATTTCAGAAGACGGTAAAATATATGAATTCCATTTAAGACCGGATTTGGTTTGGCCTGACGGAGAATCATTAAATGCTCAGGACGTAATATTTACCATCCAAAAAATACAAAATAATTCCGTAAGAAATTCTCTACTGCCCAATTGGCTTTCAGTTAAAGCAGAAGAAGGTTCTGATGCATCAATTGTAAAATTTACCTTACCCGCTCCATATTCACCCTTTTTGCAAAATACTACAGTCGGCATATTGCCCAGACATTTATGGGCTGAGGTTCAAAACGAAAATTTTTCGGGGCATGAACTTAATACGAAACCGATGGGCGCCGGGGCATATTCAATAGATAGAATCGAAAGAGAAAGACCTTCGGGCTCAATTATTTCAATAACACTTAAGCCAAACGAAAAATATTGGGATCGGGCGCCTTATATACAAACTTTAAAATTTAAATTTTTCCAAACCCCGGAAGAAGCCGTTGATGCCTACAGACAAAAAAGCGTTGACGCTATGGGTGGAATTGATGCAAGTAATATTTCGCTATTGCGCCAGAATGACCGCGTGATTTCAGCGTCATTACCAAGATATTTCGCAGTATTTTTTAACCAAACTGCCTCTAAAATTATAGCTGATAAAACTGTACGGTTAGCTCTTTCTTACGCAACAGACAAAAATAAAATACTTAATGAAATTTGGCATGGTTACGGACAAACTCTGGATTCTCCGCTTGTTAACGGCATGCTTGGCTATACAGAAGACCTGCCAAAATATGATTTTGCTCCGGATCATGCCCGTAATATTCTTGAGGCAACCGGATGGACCGATACCGATAATGACAACATAAGAAGTAAAGGCGGTAACAATCTTGTAATAACTATTACTACTTTAGACAATCCCGAACTTACCAAAACAGCCGAAATGCTCAAATCAATGTGGGGCGCTGTTGGAGTATCCACAGAAATAAAAGTACTTTCAAACTCACAGCTACGCGATGATGCAATACGCCCAAGGACCTATGAAGCATTACTTTTTGGATACGAACTATCTATAGACCCCGACCCTTTTTCTTTCTGGCATTCGTCGCAAAGATTCGATCCTTGGCCGAACCTTTCCCTATATAACAATAAAGAAATGGACAAGATCCTTGAAGAGGCCAGACAGAAACAAAATCCGCTTGATCGAGCCGAACTATATAAAAAATTTCAACAAACAATAATTGATGACGCGCCTGCTCTTTTTTTGGTTGCTCCTGAATTTATATATCCAAATACCCCAAAATTAAAAGGCATCGAAATTAATTTCTTAGCTAATCCATCCTGGCGTTTTGCAGAGATAAAAAATTGGCATTTAAAGACTAAAATTGAATTAAAATAATGTACCCCGTTAGAAAATTACTAATATTTATGAGTTATTATTTCTATAAAACAAATTACTCATCTGGTAGCCGCCAAACAAATTCAATATCTTGTTTGGCCGTTAGCTTACATGTAATTTTCTAACGGGGTGAATATAAAAACAGAAAAACTGATTACCGGATTTTATGACCAGCTACAGAGCGGTATTAAATCAGGGATGAGAGTAAAGTTAAATACAGCTTCGTATAGAAACTTTAATGATCTGGTTATATGCGGCATGGGAGGCTCGGCGCTTCCGGGAGATATTCTTAAAAGTTGGCGGTTTTATTTAAAGAAATTAAATAAAAATATTGTAATACATAAAAATTACAGACTACCTGACTCGATCAAAAGAACACGACGCTCTCTTATTATCTGTATATCTTATTCCGGTAATACCGAAGAAACGATTAATGCTTACCAAGAATCAATCAGACATAAATACTCGACAATTGCCGTAACTTCCGGCGGAAAACTTGCGCAATTGGCAAAAAAGAATAAAAAACCTTTTATTTTGGTTCCGCCAGGAATACCGCCGCGTTTTGCTTTGGGCTATCAACTCGGCGCAATAATTGGATTATTTGCTGAAGCAAATTTAATTTCTGCAAAAGAAAAAAACTCTATCTTAAAATCTGCGCGGAAAATTAAATATTCGGCTATAAAAAAACTTTCATTATCTGCTTCAAGAAAGATCTCTGACCGCATACCTGTTATTTATGCCTCTGAAGCAAATAAAGCATTAGCTTATCTGTTTAAAATAAATTTCAACGAAAATACGAAAATTCCCGCATTCATTAACTTTTTCCCGGAACTTAACCATAACGAATTCAATAGCTTTGCTGTTTTATCAAAAAAACAAAAACGCTTTATAAAAAACCTTAGCGTTATCGTACTGAAAGATAAAAAAGATATCCCGGAGATAATCCGAAGAATTCGCGTTACTGAACTATTTATTAAAAGATCCGGGGTAAAGCTGCTTGAAGTTAAACTAGATCAAACTTCTATATTTGAAAAAACTTTTTATTGCTTAATCTTGGGTCAATGGATCTCTATATTTTTGGCCCAAAAATATGGCGTGAACCCTTTGCCAACAGACTTAATAGAGAGGTTCAAAAAAGAATTGAATAAATAGTTATCTTGCTGCGCGTCTTAAATCTTGTATCAGAACAAAACACGATATCAGACAAGGTGACTAGACCAACTTTAGCTTAAACTGCCCACGTGGCGGAATTGGAAGACGCGTTAGCTTCAGGAGCTAATGGCCGCAAGGCCTTAGAGGTTCGAATCCTCTCGCGGGCACAAATTAAAAAATCAAATATTAAACAGCAAATATCAAAATAGTTCAAAAAGAAACAAACACCAAGAAACAAGATACAGACAAACTCCAATAATCAAATTCCAAATTTTAAAACCGTGTTTGGCTGTTGAATATTGGATATTGTGATTTGTCTGGTTATTGTATCTTGTACCTTGTATCTTTAAACCAATTTTACTTTTTAAATTAATAAAATATGAATCCATCTAATTTTTCGTTTTCGCCGCCGACACCTCCGAGTTATCCGCGTCGAAACCCTCACACACAAAGACCAAATAGAAATAATCCGCCCGGAAAAAATGCGCCTATGGTACAGCCGCACGGATTTAACGCGCCCCGAACACCAAACAGCGGCGCCAGACAGCAAAACCTGCATCGTCAAAAAGGGCGTAGTATAGTCCAAAATTATAGTCGTGATTTTCGCGATGTGCTGAAAATAGTTCCTTTAAGTGGTTTTGAAGAAGTTGGCCGCAACATGATGTATCTTGAATGGAACAGAAACATCATAATAATCGACATAGGTTTACGCTTTCCTGAAGAAGACACCCCCGGCATAGATTTTATTATTCCCAATATAACCGCGCTCCGCGGCAGAGAAAAAGATATCCTCGGTATTTTCATAACGCATGGCCACATGGATCATATGGGAGCGGTTCCCTATCTGATTGCCCAATTGGGGAATCCTCCTATTTTTACCACCCCCTTAACACAAGCAATGATACTCCGCAGACAGGATGATTTTCCTCACACTCCTAAACTTGAAGTCCATACTATAAGGAAAGATGAACGCAAACCGATACACCTTGGACCCTTTACCATTGAAGCTTTTCACGTAAACCACAACATTCCGGATTCAATTGGTTTATCTATCGCCACTCCCATAGGCACAGTGGTACATTCCTGCGATTTTAAATTTGATTTTAATCCTATTGGTGACACGCCCGCGGACATAGGCCGCATGGCAGAAATAGGGTCACGTGGCGTTTTAGCATTACTTTCTGATTCTACCGGCGCCGAACATCCGGGGCACTCGCTATCTGAATCGGTTATTATGGCTAATTTAGAAGAAATATTTAAAAAGTCAGACGGAAGAATTATCGCCGCAACATTCTCTTCTTTAATCGGCCGCATCCAGCAGATTATTATTTTAGCGGAAAAATACGGACGTAAAGTAGCACTGGATGGCTTCAGTATGAAAACCAACGTTGAAATAGCGCAAAATCTTAATTACATAAAAGTTCCAAAAGGAATGCTTATTTCAACACAAGAAGCGCAGAAGTTGCCGCCCCAAAAAGTGGTGGTAATGTGTACCGGAGCACAAGGCGAAGAAAGTGCGGTTCTTATGCGTGTTGCAAATCGTGAACATCGTTTCTTAACCGTTAAGAAAAACGATACCGTAATATTTTCTTCTTCGATAGTTCCGGGAAATGAGAGACAAGTACAGTATCTTAAGGATTCCCTGATGCGCCAAGGAGCTAATGTGTACCACTATAAAATGATGGATGTCCATGCGTCAGGACACGCATTTCAGGAAGATTTAAAACTTCTATTCAACATAATGAAACCCAAATTTTTTATTCCTATACACGGACAATTTTCTATGTTGAAAGCCCACGCAAACCTTGCCGAGGCTTCAGGCGTTAAACCTGAAAATATTGTTATTCCATCAAACGGCAACATAATTGAAATAACAAAAGATAAGATAGGTATATCTAAAAACGAAGTTCCTGCGCAATATGTATTTGTTGACGGCTTGGGAATCGGCGACGTTAAAGATGTTGTTATCCGCGACAGACAACTTATGGCTAAAGACGGTATGGTAATTGTAATTACTATAGTCGATACTAAAGCGCGCATGGTTCGGGGCGAGCCGGATATAATAACCCGAGGGTTTGTATATAGCCGCGAATCAGAAGCCATAGTTAAAGAAGCCCAAAAACGTGTAAAATCTATTATAGATGCCCATCACAATCAGAATGTTCCGGTAAACTGGAGTTATGTGAAAGAAAATTTACGCGAAAAACTTGGTGAATTCTTCAACCAAAAGACCCAACGCCGCCCTATGGTAATTCCTATCATTATTGAAATTTAATCAACTAAAAACGTAAAGCCTACCTACCGTCAGGCTGGCGTAAAGCGACACATTCGACCTTGCTCAGTGTCGTCCTGAGTGAGCCGAAGGACGAAAAACAACGATTTAGACTTAAAAACTATTCTTTTTTACGTTATAATTATTTTACGCTTTTCACTTTTCCGCCCTAAGCGGATTCGGCTTTTTATAAGTCGCTTGCGACTGTATAATGAAATGGCGGAAACTTTTGCACTTTCTTATGAGAATCGTATCAGGCGTACAACCTTCAAGCGACATATTACATATCGGCAATTATTTTGGCGCCGTTCGCCAGTGGATTGATCTAAAAAATACTAATAATGAATGTTTTTTCTTTATTGCGGACCTTCATGCCCTTACCGAACAGGTAGCACCGGAAGAACTAGGAAAACGTGTTTTGAGCATAGCTAAAGACTATATTGCTTTGGGATTAAGCGGGCCAAATTGTACTCTTTTTTTGCAATCTTCAGTTCTTCAACACACACAATTAATGTGGCTTTTAACTACGTCTGCAGCTATGGGCGACTTGGAAAGAATGACGCAATTTAAAGAAAAATCTCAACGGGCCACAAAAGAAGACGGGGTTAACGCGGGACTTTTTATGTATCCCGTGCTTATGGCTGCGGATATTTTACTTTATCAAGCCGAACAAGTCCCTGTCGGCGATGATCAATTTCAACATCTAGAGTTAACACGAGAAATAGCAAGACGATTCAATTATAAATTTGGTAAGGGTGGTTTTGAATTTAAAATACCCGAACCGTATATATCAATAATAGGCGGCAGAGTAATGTCCCTAACTGATCCTTCAAAAAAAATGTCTAAATCCCTTGGCTCAGACGGTTATATAGGCATCTTTGAAGATAAAGACGCTATAAAAAAGAAATTGGCGCGTGCCGTAACAGATCCTGAAGGCTTAAAAAATTTAATAGAAATATATACAATAGTCTCTGATCCAACAGATAAAGCAGATTTGATCGAAACTATTGCGAAAAAATATGAAAACAAATTTAGCGTACTAAAAGAGGATCTTGCTAGTAAAATATTTGATTATTTTGCTGATGCTCGCAGCAAACGCGCGCAAATTACCGATGAAGAAGTCATGGAAATTTTAAGATCAGGGATGAATTGCGCACAAAAAGAAGCTCAAGAAACAATGGAAAAAGTAAACAGGGTTGTCGGCTTAAAAAAATTATGATAAGCTTATAAATCGTTCTTTAAATTCTTCTATCGGAGGTGCTTACAATGCAGAGATTCAACGAGGCATCTGAAACCAAAGAAAAATATAAAGATGAATTAATGCGCCTTGGAGCTTCTTCGGTACATGTAAACCTAAGAAAACAGCCCAATCATGGAAAAACATATAATTATAGACTTGTTATTATTATAAAAGTTCCCGACCACGACCACAAAACCGCTATAGAAAATTTCTTAGCAAAACAAAAGCACCCGGGCAGATTGGATAGATTCCAAACCGAAATTATTATAATCAAAAAGAAGCCAAAACACCCTCGCATTGATCTCCCCTAAATTAAAACCCTTCCACAAAGAAGGGTTTTTTCATTTATACTTCTACTCAATAAACGCGCAATTCTCTTTAAACGACAGTGCCAATTTGCTTTAATCCCTCGAATAAAACGGGTTTTGGGGTTTCGCGAGCCGGCCACTAGAGCAAGGCGCGGGTAAGACTTAGCGGAAGCACGCGAACAACTTTTGAGCGGTTTCTGAGGTCGTTTTGGCGTGGTCTCCGATCCGCCAGCTGGCGGAATATCGGAGCAAAACGACCGAAGCCTCAGAGCGCTTCGCTGGAAAGCGCGAGAATGAGCGAGAAAGCTTGTTCGGGATGCGCTGTAAGCTTAACGTAAACGTTAGGCAAAATCCAGAAACCTGTTTCTACCCACTCCTCCATTCTTTACTAACTTCAGGATATTTGGACAATTTATCCCGAAAAAGATTCTCTAACGTCTTTAAGCCTTCCTCTGTTTTTGCCTCAAAAACCATCGAAAGCGCGGGCAAATTAGAAGAAGCGCGCACCAACCCCCACCCGTCAGCAAAATTCACTCTCGCTCCGTTTATATCGATTACATTTTTATCACCATATTCAGCTTTTAACTCCTTAGTTATTTTTTCTACCACCTGATACTTTTTATCATCCGGACAATGCGGTTCCCACACGGGCGAACTTACATATTGTGGGATGGTTTTTAACAACTCAGAAAAAGATTTATCCTGACTTGTTAAGTACTCCAAAAATTTTAACGCGGCAAAAGGAGCATCATCATAACCATAATAATCCTTACGAAAAAAAATGTGTCCGCTTCGTTCGCCGGCCAAAGCCGCATCAACTTCTTTTGATTTTTGTTTAATGTATGAATGACCCGTTTTCCACATAACAGCTTTACCGCCGTGGGCTTCAATGTCCTCTATCAATGCACGGCTGCTTTTAATATCGCAAACAATAGACGAGCCGGGATATTTTTTTAATATTCCGCGCGCAAGAAAAATCAATGCTTTATCCGGCCAAATTATATTCCCTTTATTATCAGCAAACCCTACGCGATCTCCGTCATCATCAAAACCAAAACCCACATCGGCACCGCTCTCAACCACTCCCAAGGCAATATCTTGCGCCGTAGCCAAAGTGCTGGGGTTGGGTTCATGGTTAGGAAATGTTGTATCAAGATCGCAATGCCGTTCAATAACTTCATATCCCGCCTTTCTAAGAATACCCGGGACAATAGGCCCGGCAGTGCCATTTCCGGCATCAACCAAGACACGTAAGGGACGGCTGATTTTTATGCGATTTAATATATCGCTTGAATAGTCGCTAATTATTCCCTCCATCTTCTTAACTCTGCCTTTACCCGATATAAAATCTTTTTTGTTAAATATTTTTTCTAATTCCTTTATATCTTCCCCAAGTAAAGTTGTTGAATAATCATTAGCAACTTTCATTCCACTCCAACCGTTAGGATTGTGTGAGGCGGTAATCATAATTCCCCCTTTTTGCTTCAGGTGATATTGAGCAAAGTAAAAAATAGGAACAAGCACTTGCCCTATATCCAAAACGTCTATTCCCGAATCCAGAAGACCAAGAATTACAATATCTTTTACTTTTTGAGAATAAGCTCGGGAATCATGACCAACTATAACGGTACTAATATCATGATTCTTAAAAAACGTGGCCTCAGCCCTGGCTAAACCATAGATATTCTCATCGGAAAGTTCGTCTTCAACGTTTATTCTCCCCCGGATATCATATTCTCTAAAAATATATGGACTTATCATACCAGGTAGTAGAAATTCGACTATTTAACTGTAAATTAACGAATTTCTAATTTTAAAAAGTTAGTTAAAATTTTATTCAGCTTAACCAGGTATCTTTATTCCGCCTTGCGGAACAGTCGAATTTTCACTACCTGGCATAATTTAAATAATCACTAACAACCTAATATTGGTTGTTTCTCTGCAATATTCACTTCTTTAAGTATTTTATCATGAACTGACCCGTTTGTAGCAATTATATTGAGGGGGTCTCTCTGAAATATATTTATAGACTTTCCTGATTCATCACTTATTTTTCCGCCGGCCTCTTCAACAATAATAGTCCCTGCCGCAATATCCCACGTATGGAAACCCAAACCGATATTGCCTAAAGCTTTGCCTTGAGCCACCAAACATAAATTTAACGCAGCGCTACCCAAAACCCTTGTCCTAACTAACTTATTAAGCAGATTTGCTGTTGTTATTCTGTTTCTTTTACCGATAAAACTCAGAATTATCAGGTTCTCATCCATATCGTCGCCCGGCATTACGCGCATTGGAACATCATTTTTGAATGCGCCCTTTCCCCTTTCCGCGTAAAAAACATTTTCCTGCATGGGTTCGCTGATTATTCCAAATTTTAATGATTCATCTTCCATTAAACCTATTGATATCGCGAAAAAAGGTATTCCGGAAACAAAATTTCGCGTTCCATCTATCGGATCAATAAACCAAATAAATTTATTTTTAGCTGAAAATATATCATTTGCACCACCGCTACCCTCTTCAGCAATTATAATATCGTTCGGGAAGTACTTTTTTATCCCTTCAACCAAAAAATTTTCTATTTCTTTATCGGCATAGGTTACGATACTTCCGTCTATGTCTTTATTTTCCCGTACAATATCCCCTTTATTATATATATCTCTTAATTCAGCCGAAGCTTGTATAATTAATTTTCTGGCTATTTCTTCTCGTTGCATCATATATATTATACAAATTTAATAGTTATAATAATAGATTGGCTTTAAAATCCTGCTTTCTACGGGATTGACCCAGCCCTAATTCAAAGCAAATTAGGGCTGGGTTGACGCAAAACCCCGCTTTTGCTAGGATATTTCAGTCTGCCAGGTAGTGAAAATTCGACTGTTCGCGAAGCGAACAAAAAAATACTACTATCTGGTAATATCAAACTTTTTGCATAATATACACTAAATTATAATTCGACGAAATAAAAAGTCGAATTTCTACTACCTGGTATGTCATCAGCCTCTAGTGATATTCGAAAAACATATGAATTGGCTTGTTTGTTAAGCCCTGATCTTAGCGAAGAGCAATATAAATCTTGGCTTAATCGTTTAAGTGATGCTGTCAAAAAACTTGATGGAGAATTACTCGGCGAGCCGCAAATAAGAGAACAAAAATTAGCTTATCCTATAGCTAAGCGTCTTCGGGCATATCTTGCGGTTATAAAATATGTTTCTGATACTTCAGTTCCGGATACTATAATGAATGAAATAAGACACGAAAAAGATATTTTACGTTATCTTACTATCAATATACCAAAAGAAAGAAAACGTCCTATTAAAGTCAAAAAAGCTAAACCTGAGGCGGCTGTTTCTGCTTCTGAAACGCAAGCAATACCTGAAGAACAAAAGAAAGATGATCTTGCAGAAATTGATAAAAGAATAGAAGAAATATTAAAATCGTCTTCCTAAAGCGTATAGCGTTTAGCGTATAGCGGTTAGTTACTAAACGCTCAACGCTTGACGCTCAACGCTAACAACAATGAACCTAAATCGAGTATTTATTCTTGGTAACGTAGTTGCTCCGCCCGAAGCGCGAATGACCCCCTCCGGTCAAACTGTCGCCTCTTTTAGAGTAGCTACAAACAGAGTTTGGAAAGACCAGGCCGGAAATAAACAAGAGGCTGCTGAATTCCATAGCATTGTTGCGTGGGGTCGCCTAGCAGAAATTGCACGACAATATTTAACAAAAGGACAACTTGTATTCGTTGAAGGCCGCATTCAAACAAGATCTTGGCAAAGTCCGGATGGTCAAAAAAAATATCGAACTGAAATAATCGCTCAAAACTTCCAGATGGGGCCGCGCACATCCGGAACCGGACAACAGACAAATAATTACGCCGCCAAGGGTAATAATGTTGCTCCGGCTGCACAAAACGAAGAAATACCCGTGATCGAAGAAGATACTCCTGTTTCCTTTGACGAAGAAAAAAATGATGAAATAAAACCGGAAGACATTCCATTCTAATAATGCAAAAATCAAAATGCAAAAGTCAAAATTTTAGTGAGTTACCTGCGGCAACATTTAAATTATATTCCGCAACTGCGGAATATGTTACCTTAATTTTGATATTTAATTTTTAATATTTGATATGACCAGTAAAACTTGTTATTTTTGCTCACAAAATATAGAAAGCATCGACTACAAAGATGCGGAGTTATTACGTAAATTCATTTCAGGACACGCTAAAGTATTGCCGCCGCAACGAAGCGGTACTTGCCGCAGACACCAGCATATGCTGGCCAGAGCCATAAAACGCGGTCGCTTCATGGCAATTATACCAATCACAACTAGATAAATAAAAAGTAAAGATTAAAGATTAAAATTTTGGTGATTCGCCTTGCCTCCTTACGCGAGGCAAGGCGAATTTCATTAATTTTTATTTTTGCTGTTTAACTTTTGATTTAATTACTGGGCCTGTAGCATAGTGGTAGTGTACCCGGTTTGCATCCGGGGTGCGGGGGTTCGATTCCCCCCAGGTCCACTCGATTCGCCCTCGATAACTCGGGCTCACTCGTGGCAAGCCACCTAAGGCGAATCGAGTGCCCTGAGCGAAGTCGAAGGGCTACAGTGAAAGTATGTATTTTGTTTACATAATTAAAAATTCAACTGGTAAACTATATATTGGAATAAGTAAAAATCCTAAACAAAGAATCCAAGAGCACAATTCTGAACGAGGAGCAAATTTTACTAAATATACTCCAACATATCGAATTGTTTTTCTCGAAAAATACTCCAGATTAATAGAAGCAAGAAGGCGTGAAATCCAAATTAAAAAATGGAGACGTGAAAAGAAAGATATGTTGATTAATCGATATCAACAAGGATTAAATACAATATAAGCAATAACTGTCGTTCCAACGCGAATAGCCCGCATATATTATGAGCCCTAGAAAAATCATTCTTTTGTCAGCGGCATTTACAGTCTTTATATGCGCAGGGTTTATTGCCGTGCGCTATTCTTATTTATTCAACAAAAGCTTATTTTCGGGAACATCAACCGAAGTTATATATATAGATGAGAATGGTTTCTCGCCAAACAAAATAGAGATCGGGGTTAATTCAAAAGTAATATTCAAAAATACAGACACGCGCGAACACTGGCCCGCCTCAAATATCCATCCATCTCATGAAATATATCCCGAATTCGACCCTAAAAAAGCCCTTAAACCGGGTGAGGAATGGTCTTTTGTCTTTAAACGTTCAGGAATTTGGAAATTCCACGATCACTATTATCCTCAGCTCACAGGAACAATAACTGTCTCAGGAGACGAGAAAGGAAATAATACACCCTTCGACTTCCTTCGACCGCGCTCGGGACAAGTCGCTCAGGATAAACAAACCAAAAAAGATGAAGAAGATTTTGAAAACCTTCCTTTGGTTGAAAAAAATTCAGATAAAATACTCACAGACAATATTTTACTGAAAGCCTACGTTAAACAATATGGCGTTGCCGAAGCCATGGCCAGTATTATTAAATTAAGTAACTATGGATCAAGCGTAGATTGCCACCAACAGGCGCATGAAGTCGGAAGGATCGGCTATAAATTATCCGGCTCCCTGGCATTTAAGCAGTGCGATGCCGCATGCCATTCGGGTTGCTATCACGGGGCAATGGAAGGATTTCTAAACCAAAAAGGAACAGAAAATCTTGCAGAAAATATTAATCAAATATGTGAAACCTTTGAGACCAGTTTTGGCACATTCGAATGCCTCCACGGCGTGGGACATGGCGTTTTGGCATATCTTGATTACGATATGCCCGCAACAATAGAAGAATGCGCTAAATTAAAGGACGGTTTCAGCCACACCTCTTGTTACGGAGGAATGTTCATGGAAAATATCTTAACTGGTTTGGGTTACGGAGCCAACAAAGAAAGTCACTCAACTACGTGGTTAAACAATACCGATCCATACTTCCCCTGTAATGCCGTGAGCCAAGAATATGAAGTACAATTCCAATGTTATCAAATGCAGACAAGCTGGATGTTAAAAATAACCAATTATGATTTTGATAAAGTAGCCCAGTATTGTCTCAAAGCCCCGGAAGGCTACAAACAAGTATGTTTCAAGAGTTTAGGTCGTGATGCGGGAGGACAGACATTAAGAAGCCCCGATTCAATTATAAAAATATGTTCGGCAATGCCGTCGGAAAATGACTATATTGATCAATGTTACAAAGGCGCTGTGAATGTAATAATTGATTTCTGGGGACCAAATCTTAAAGGACAAGCATCTGAACTTTGTAAGAAAATTATAAACGCAACACACAAAAATAACTGTTATTCTTCAATCGCCGAAAGAATAAGCGGACTTTCAAACGATAAAAATATACGGGAGATGATATGCAATACTTTTGAAACAGCGTACCAGAAACTGTGTAAGATTTATACAAATTAATATCCGCTTGAAAGATAGATATAAATGCGATATAAATTAATATGGTTTCTTAACATCAAAACACACAGCTAGAGGAAAGCATGAACGGAAAGATATCATTTGTTGAATTTTTGACTATACTGTCGGTTTGGATTGTTGCTGCTGCTATAATTTATTTTACTCAATCGATCATGTCAGCCTGGCTTGTTGATATAATTGCTATAGCTTGCGCTTATTATTTAAGTAAATTTATTATCCTCAAAAAGGATTAAAAATAACCCCGACGTTCCGCCATTCGCCAACCGGCGAAGGCGAAGTCGGGGTTTTTATTTTTTTCCTATTGTACGGGTATCGCCATTGCAACTCTAAGTTTCTTTTCAATCTCTTTAGCTAATTTAGAATCTTTCCGTAGAGTTTCCTTGGCCGTATCAATACCAACACCAAGTTTTTGGCCGTCATAAGAATAGGAGGCTCCGTTTTTTGAAACAACTCCATATTTAATGGAAGTATTTATAAGATCTCCGAAACGTGAAATACCCTCATTATACATAATGTCAAACTCGGCTATTTTAAACGGAGCAGCAACTTTATTCTTTACTATTTTTGCGCGTACACGGCTGCCGATAATTTCTTCGCCTTTTTTAACTTGAGCAATACGCCTTACATCTATGCGTACAGAAGAATAAAATTTAAGAGCTTTACCGCCGGGAGTCGTTTCTGGGTTCCCATACATCATGCCTATCTGCATACGTATTTGGTTAACAAATATTACCACTGTTTTTGTACGCGAAATTGCACCGGCAAGTTTTCGCAAAGCGCGCGACATAAGTCTGGCTTGAACACCAATACTCTGATCCCCCATTTCGCCTTCTATTTCAGAACGCGGAGTCAAAGCTGCTACAGAATCAATCACAATAACATCTACAGACCCCGAATGAACAAGGCTTTCAACTATATCCAAAGCTTGTTCGCCATTATCAGGCTGGGATATCAAAAGATCATCTATCTTAACGCCTATTTTTTTCGCATACTCGGGGTCAAGGGCGTGTTCAGCATCAATATATGCGGCTAAACCTCCGCCTTTTTGAGCTTCAGCTACTATATGCAAAGCCAAAGTTGTTTTACCTGAAGACTCCGGGCCAAAAAGCTCTATAACACGACCGCGGGGAACACCGTTAACGCCCAAAGCTAAATCCAAAGCAATTGAACCCGTGGGAATAACGTCCACATCTACCCTTCTGACGTCTCCTAATTTCATTATCGAGCCTTCACCGAATCTTTCTCTTATATCCGAAACCGTTCCTTCGAGTGTCTTAATTTTTTGATCTCTTATGGAAAATTCCTCGTTTTTAACGTCTGATTTGGGCTTAGTCATATAACTTAATTTAAAAATAGGTTTAAAGATACAAGGTACAAGATACAATAACCAGACAATTTTCAAATTCCAAATTTCAAAAACGTGTTTGGCTATTGGTTTTTGAATATTGGAGCTTGTCTGTAACTTGTTTCTTGATGTTTGTTCCTTTTTGAACTATTTTAATTTTTAATTTAATAATTAATTTAAATACTCATTCTGCCTATATATCCGTCTTCGTCTACTTCATTTTCATCAACGTGTACAGGCAACCCACCGATAAGAATTTCTCGAGGTTTAGCGCCGTCTCCGGGTCCGATAACTCCCCGCTCTTCTAAAATATCCAGCAAACGCGCTGCTCGTGCATAACCTATTCTAAGTCTTCGCTGCAAGTAAGAAGCTGATGCTTTTTTGGCCTGAATAACTAAATGTTTCGCTTCTTCGTATAAAGGATCCTCATCGCCAAATGAGTCTTCTCCGGAATCTCTAAATTCGTTCCCTGAATCCTGCACGGGTTCTATTACTGAATTATCATATTCCGGCTCTGAATTTTTCTTGAGAAAATCGACTACTCTTTTTACTTCTTTCTCTGAAATATAAGAACCCTGTATACGCTTTGGCTTGGTTGACTCCGCGGACATAAATAACATATCTCCGTTGCCCAATAATTTTTCTGCTCCCTGGTTGTCTATGATCGTACGGGAATCTATCTGTGAAGCCACCTGGAATGCCAAACGGCTGGTAATATTTGCTTTAATCAAACCGGTGATAACTTCAACAGAAGGCCTTTGCGTGGCAACCACGAGGTGTATTCCTACAGCACGAGCCATTTGAGCCAAACGAACAATAACAGCCTCAACTTCTTTGCCTCGCGCAGCCATTAAGTCCGCAAGCTCGTCAATAACAATAACAATGTACGGCAAGGGATCCTGACCGCGCTTCAATTCCCGGTTATACAAGCCTATATCCCTTGATTTATCGGCAGCCAAAATATCAAAACGTCTTTCCATTTCGCGAACGGCCCACCGCAAAGCATTTATGGTTTTTTGCGCATCTACTATAACCGGAGCTAAAAGATGCGGTATACCGTTATAAACGGGAAATTCCACGCGTTTGGGGTCAACCAAAAGCAATTTCATCATAGAAGGAGGATTACGATACAATAAGCTCATTAATAAAGAGTTTAAAGCTATTGTTTTACCTGTACCTGTAGCGCCTGCGATCAAAAGATGAGGCATTTTCTCAATTGCCGCAAATACCGGGTTTCCGGCAACATCACGGCCAATAGCAAAATTAAGGCGATATTGACTGCCCTGAAATTGTTCACCCTCCAAAAGATTTCTCAAACGCACCAACGTAATCGCGTGATTTGGAACTTCAATCCCCACCAAAGATCTTCCTGGGATCGGCGCCTCAATTCTTATCGGATGCGCGGCCAAAGCAAGAGACAGATCATTATAAAGAGCTGTGATACGCGAAAGTTTTATTCCTTCGGCCGGCTTAAGCGTATATTGAGTAACAGTTGGCCCGACTGAAACCTCTCCCATTTCTACTTCAATGCCAAAATTTGAAAGAGTTCGCTTAATTATATGCATCGTTGCTTTAATATCGCCGCTTGTGGGTTTGCCTTTATCCTCGTCTAAAAGACTAAGCGGCGGCATTTGATACGGAACCGATAACTTTATTGGACGTAAAACTAATTCTTTTTCTCCGCCAAAAGCAGATGATCCTTCTTTTTTTTCATTCAAACCACCCGAAGGCTCGCTTTCCAGTTTATGAACTTTAAAACTTGGAACGGAAGAGCTGCCAAAATCCTGAGGCAGAGATGGTCTTGGTAAAGAAGATGCGTTTTCCTTCAAACGCAAAAACGGAGATACAATAAGGCCTAATATAAATTTAATTTTATTTGTGCCTTCATCTGTTTTCTCATCTTCTTCCGCGTGTTGACCCAAAGAAGCCGGATAGTTAAATAACATCAAAAGACCGACAATAACTATTGAGGCAAAAAATATAACAGATGCGATGGTTCCAAATCCGCGCAAAGGCAAAAAAGAAACCCAGTAACCGATACTACCACCGCGCTGAGTCCCCTCTTGTCCTACAATATTTAATATCGCCGAGAGACCAAGAAGAAAAAAAGTACTCCCCAAAAGATTAGAGGCCCAAACCGTTCGTTCTCGCGCGTGAAAAAGCACAATACCTATTAATAAAAAAATTACAGGGAAAATAGGGGCTGTCCATCCAAAAAGTTTTGAGGAGTTAGTGGTAATAAATCTTCCTATCGGTCCTGCCGAATTCAAAAAACCCAAAAACATTATAATGGCTAAACCCACAAACAACACGCCTGCTATCCATTTCTTTGTAACAGGATGAAGATCTAATTTTGTCTTTTTTGTCCGTCTGATTCTTTTATCCAAACGATCTTCGTTTATTCTATTTTTTCCACGTTTATTGGACATACCAGGTAGTAGAAATTCGACTATTAATTTCTGAATTTCTTAACTAATTGCTGTTTAAAAATTAATATATTGATGCCGAATAACGATATTCTTTGTTCGCCTCTGGCGAACGGTCGAATTTTCACTACCTGGCATATATCTATTATACAATCATATACGGCAGTCACAAAAGAGACTGCCGTATAAAATATTCCGATCAAACGGCTTTTTATATTTTAATCTTATTACTGAACCGCTTCCTCTACTTTTATTATTCCTTCTTCAGCTTCGCGGGACACAAAATCTTTCCGGTAACCGGTTCCTGCGGGAATCAATTTACCGATAATAACATTTTCTTTTAGACCTCTTAAATTATCGACTAAGCCGTCAACAGCTGCCCTGATAAGAACGCGTGAGGTCTCTTGGAATGACGCGGCTGCAAGGAAGCTTTCGGTGGTTAGAGATGATTTTGTGATACCAAGCAACATCTGATGAGCTATAGCCGGCTTTTTGCCCATATCGCGAAACCGCTTATTTTCCTGTTCAAATCTCGATTTCTCAACGATTTCCCCGGGAGTAAATTCGGTATCCTCTTCTTCTTTTATGCGCACCCGAGCAAACATTTGGCGGACAATAATTTCGATGTGCTTATCATTAATATTAACACCTTCAGTGACATAAATGCGTTGAACTTCTTTAATAATTCTTCGTTGTGTTTCTTGTGTGCCGGCAAAGCGGAATAATTCCTTAAGGTTAATGCTGCCTTCGGTAAGTGGGGCGCCCGCATCAACTTTTTGTCCGGGAGAAACTATTATGGGGCGGCCTCGTGAAATCCGATAGGATTTCTTTTCTTTTTTGGTTTTACTTGTCTTACTGGAACTTGTTTTGCCGGAACTCTTGCTTTTATTAACCGCGTGCTCAATAACAATTACGCGCTCTCCTTGATCTTCAACGATCTCTTTAACTAATCCTTCAGCTTCAGCTAAAATTGCCTCGCCTTTTGGCGGCCTAGCCTCAAAAATTTCTTCAACGCGCGGTAAACCTTGAGTGATATCTCCGCCACCGGCAACACCACCGGTATGGAAAGTACGCATTGTAAGCTGTGTACCCGGCTCACCTATAGCTTGAGCCGCAATAATACCTACGGCATCTCCTAAGGCAATTAATTCATTTCGTCCAAGATCCCAACCATAACATAACTGACAAATTCCGCGTACTGTTTTACAGGTTGTCGCGCTCCTTACAACAATCTCGTCGATATCATATAAGGCGATCTGCTGCGCAACCAAATTGTTCATGATCTCATTTTTCTTTATTAAAATTTTATTACCTATCTCTACATCGGCAATCAATGTGCGTCCAAGCAAACGAGATGCAAAATTTTGTCCCGTCTCTTCAGAATCTTTACGGTAAAGCGAGATGCCCTTGGCGGACTTACAGTCATATTCAGAAACAATAATTTCCTGCGCAACGTCAATAAGTCTGCGGGTCAGATAACCCGCCGTTGCGGTGCGCAAAGCTGTATCTGAAGCTCCTTTCCTGGCACCGTGAGTAGAAATAAAATATTCAAGAACGTTAAATCCTTCCTTAAATGAAGAGGTTATTGGCAATTCCATGATCTGGCCTGCCGGGTTAATGACCAAACCTTTCATCCCTGCCATCTGTGTAGGCTGAGACCAAGAACCACGAGAGCCGGAATCCACAATTGCAAATAAAGAACCGGTTGGATCCAAAGTTTTTGGGATCATTTTTGCCAAATCATTCTTAACTCTTGTCCAAATTTCAATAATACGTATGCGTCGTTCCTGATCGATTAAGAGACCCTGCTGATACTGATCTTCTATGACCTCTACTTCTTTATGGGCTTTTTCCAAAATCTCGGGCTTTTCTTCCGGAACTTTAAGATCGTCCATACCAAATGTAATGCCGGATTTAGTTGAATATTCAAATCCGAAATCTTTTATTGCGTCTAAAATTTCAGCTGAAGTTTTAATATCATAACGCAGAAATATTTCAGCGGTGATCTTCTCGAGCGCTCTTGCGTTTAAAATAGTATTTACATAAGGAAATGCTTCAGGTAATTGTTCATTAAATATGGCACGCCCTATAGTAGTTTCAATATATTTTACTTCTTCCTGCCCGGTCTTACGGGTTGGCTTGGTTCCCGAAGATAACTCATTAAAACCCGAAACTACATCCTCAATTACAGGCTTTGATATGGGTAAAAATATTTTACTGTTCATCTCGATATAGCCAAACTCAATTGCCAATTTCGCCTCATCGATGTCTGAAAAATATTTTCCCTCGCCTTTGCTTCCTTCAACCATGCGCGTAGCCCAATATGAACCCAAAACTATATCGTGTCGAGGAACAGCGATCGGTGCGCCGTTGGCAGGTTTCAAAAGATTGCGTGATGCACGCATAAGTTCATGAGCTTCCCATTGGGCTTCTTGTCCAAGAGGAACGTGTACAGCCATCTGATCACCGTCAAAATCCGCGTTAAACGCAGGACAAACCAAAGGATGTATTTGAATAGCTTCACCTTCAATAAGTATGGGTTTGAATGCTTGAATACCGAGTCTATGCAAAGTAGGAGCACGATTCAATAACACATATTTGCCTTGAATTACTTCTTCCAAAGCTGCCCACACAACATCGGGAGTTTCTTCGATCAGGCGAGAAGCGCCACGAATATTAAATACGACCTCGTCACGCAAAAGCACTGCTATAACAAAAGGTTTAAATAACTCAAGAGCCATTTTCTTGGGAATACCGCATTCATCAAGGGCAAGTTGCGGACCCACAACTATAACCGAACGACCGGAATAATCAACACGCTTACCCAACAAATTCTGACGGAATCTTCCTTGCTTACCCTTAAGCATATCTGCTAAGGATTTAAGCGGACGACGTAAAGCCGCAGCTTGAGCTCCATGACCCTTTCTTATCGAGTTATCTATTAAAGCATCTACAGCCTCCTGTAACATTCTTTTTTCATTTCGTTGAATAACTTCGGGAGCATTGATTTCCTGTAAATGCTTAAGACGGTTATTGCGGTTAATAACACGACGATAAAGATCGTTAAGGTCGCTTGTGGCATATCTTCCGCCGTCCAATTGGACCATTGGGCGCAAGTCAGGAGGCAAAACAGGCAAATCGGTCAATATCATCCATTCAGGACGCATCCTTGCTTTCATTAAACCCCTATAAAATCTGAGTTGGCGAAGATATTTTCTTCTTACTAAACCAAGTGAATTTTCTACTTTTTTGTTTATTTCTTTGGATACTTCCGAGAGATCAAGTTCAACCATAAGTTTACGGATAACTTCAGCGCCTGAACCGGCTTCAAAAACTTCGGCATAACGCAAAGAAAGATCAAAGTATTCTGTTTCGCTCAAAACCTGAAACTTTACCAGGCGACCAACTTCGGCTTTTGCCTTGTCATACGCGGATTTCACCGCAGATTTACTTTGCTTTGTTTTGGCATCACGAGTCCTTTGTTTCATTTCGTTTTCTATCGAATTCAAAACTGCCTCGCGGGCCTCGGGATAAATTTTAGTTATAATATAACCGTTAAAATAAATAACTCGCTCAAGTTGCTGGACTGATAGATCCAAAGCCATACCTATACGTGAAGGCACGCCGCGCAAAAACCAAATATGAGCTACGGGAACAGCAAGAGAAATATGACCAAAACGTTCGCGTCTTACGGATGAACGTGTAACCTCAACACCGCATTTGTCGCAAATAATACCCTTGTAACGTATGCGTTTATATTTTCCGCAATAACATTCCCAGTCTTTCTCCGGACCAAAAATACGTTCGCAGAAAAGACCGTCTTTTTCAGGACGTTGAGTACGATAATTAATTGTTTCCGGCTTCAATACCTCGCCATGCGACCATGTATTTATGTCATCGGGAGAAGCTATGCGTAAAGCTAATCCGGAAAAATCTGCGACTTTTGTGGAGACATCCATATTAGTTAATTTAAAATTCAAAATGCAAAAATCAAAATTTTGGTGTTTCGCTTTGCGAAATTTTTATTTTGCCGAAGGCAAAACACTTTTATTTTAATATTTGATATTTAATTTTTGATATAAATTATTATTCTTCTTTTTCCTCCGGTGCCAATTGCACACCAAGAAGTTCTACGCCAAGACCCAAAGCTTTTAATTCGGCAACAAGAACATTAAAGGAAGCCGGAATGTTCGGGCTCTTGATGGGCTGATTTCTAATTATAGATTCATACGCGGCAGAACGACCCAATACGTCATCTGACTTAATGGTTAACATTTCTTGCAATGTATGCGATGAGCCATAACCTTCAAGTGCCCACACTTCCATTTCACCAAAACGCTGGCCGCCAAACTGAGCTTTGCCACCCAAAGGCTGCTGAGTAATTAAAGAATAAGGACCAATAGAACGCATGTGAATCTTGTCTTCAACCATATGAATAAGTTTCATCATATATATGTAGCCAACTGTTACCGGCTTGGGGAACGCTTGTCCTGTATAACCATCAAAAAGTTTAAGCTTACCACTTTCTGGTAAACCGGCTTTCTTAAGTTCGCGTCTTATATCGTCTTCGGTTGCTCCCGCAAGTGCCGGAGTTTTTGCGTAAAAACCTAACTTGTGGGCGGCCATACCCAAGTGCGTTTCCAGTATCTGTCCTATATTCATACGCGAAAGCACGCCCAAAGGATTTAAAACAATATCAACCGGTGTTCCATCTTCCAAAAAAGGCATATCTTCAACCGGCAGAATTTTAGAAATAACACCTTTATTACCGTGACGTCCTGCTAATTTATCTCCGATCGATGCTTTACGTAACTGCGCAACTTCAACTTGTACTGAACGGATAACTCCGGGAGGAAGTTTATCTCCTTGTTCGCGTGAGAAAACTCTTATTCCGACAATTCTTCCTCTTTTACCGTGAGGCAGGCGCAAAGATGTGTCTTTTACATCTCGAGCTTTCTCACCGAATATGGCGCGAAGCAAACGCTCTTCTGCAGTTAGATCCGCTTCACCTTTTGGAGAAATTTTGCCTACAAGAATATCACCGGGGCCAACTTCAGCTCCGATATGAACTATGCCCTCTTCATCTAAATTACGCAGTCTATCTTCACCAACATTTGGAATATCCGGTGTAGTAATTTCAGGACCTAATTTTGTATCACGAACATCACAAATAAAATCTTCTATGTGTGCGGAAGTGAATCTGTCCTGTTGCACAACCCTTTCTGATATAACAATCGCGTCCTCATAATTTGAACCGCGCCACGGCAGAAAAGCAACTAAAAGATTCTGTCCCAAAGCCAATTCACCGTTACTTATCGCGGGGCCATCACTTAACACGTCGCCTTTCTTAATACGCTGTCCCACATCTACTCGCGGCTTTTGTGTAATAGCCGTATATTGGTTTGAACGCATGAAAACCTTAAGATCATACGCTTTCTGTCCGGCCTTACCCGTCTTACCTTTTTGCTGAATAGTAATGTGTGAAGCATCAACTGAATTAACGATTCCATCTTCTTCGGCAATTATTATCTGTCCGGAATCTACTGCCGTCCGAGATTCAAAACCCGTACCTACCAATGGCGGGTCGGGCACAATACACGGCACAGCTTGACGTTGCATATTTGAACCCATCATTGCGCGTGTCGCGTCATCGTGTTCCAAGAAAGGAATAAGCGCTGTTGCGATACTAACTGCCTGTTGCGGAGCAACATCAATTAACTGAACTTCTCCTCTATGTACCTGAGAGGGCTCGCCATGCACCCTTGCTTCAACTCGCTCATCTTTAATTTTGCCGTTATTATCTATTTCAACACCGCCATGTGCAATTACATATTTTTGTTCCTGACTGGCATCAAGCCATATAATTTCATCGGTAACTTTATTCTTAAGCACTTTAACGTACGGAGTTTCGATAAATCCATATGGATTTAATCTTGCAAAACTTGCCAAATGTCCTACTAAGCCGATGTTTGGACCTTCAGGACTTTCAATGGGACAAATTCTTCCGTAATGGCTGGGTTGCACATCGCGCACATCAAGACCGGCGCGTTCGCGGGTCAAACCTCCCGGACCCATAGCAGATAAGCGTCGCTTATGTTCCAATTCAGCCAAAGGATTTTCATTATCCATGAACTGTGAAAGCTGAGAAGAAGTAAAAAATTCGCGAACGATAGCCATCAAAGGACGGGAATTAAGCAGTTGAACCGGAGTTAAAGTATAAATATCCAAAGTAGACATGCGGTCTTTAATTATTCTTTCCATTCTGACCAGACCAATTCGCAAACGGTTTTGCAAAAGTTCACCGAAAGCGCGTATACGTCGGTTGCCCAAATGATCTATTTCATCGGGTTTGGCTTGAGGGTCATTATTCATTTTAATTATTTCACTCACAATGCGGACAATATCGTCTACAGACAATACCCTTATGGCTTTGGAAATGACTTTGGGTCCTTCACCGGTCAAGCGTTCTTCCATCTTCCATCGGCCTACTGAAGACAAATCATAACGGTCAAAATTGAAAAACATAGCTTCGATCAGTTGTCTTGCATTATCTATAGTAGCCAAGTCCCCGGGACGAATACGCTTATATATTTCAAGTAAAGCTTCTCCTTTGTTCTTGGAGAGATCGCGTTTTAAGGTTTCATCAATATACTTTATCGGACCAATATCCACATTCTTAAATTTAGCTTTTATCTCTTCATTGGTTTCAAGTCCAAAAGCCCGCAATAAAACACTTACCGGGGCTCGTCTCTTTCGATCAATTTTTACACCAATAACTCCGTTAAGATCGGTATCAAATTCAAGCCAAGCTCCGCGATTTGGAATTATTTTGGAACCAAAAAGGCGCCATCCTCTTGTCTGCTGTAAAGTGAAAAATACACCCGGAGAACGTATTAACTGCGAAATAACTACACGCTCTACTCCATTGACAATAAAAGTTCCGCGCGGTGTCATCAACGGAAATTCTCCCAGATACGCGGACTGTTCCTTTACTTCTCCGGTTTTTTTATTTACTAAACGCAATTTAACACGCAACGTTGATTCAAAACTTGCATTGTGAAGACGAGCTTCATTTTCATTCCATCTGGGCTCTTCCAAAGTATAATCCAAAAAATACAACTCCAAATCTTTTCCTGAAAAATCTCTGATCGGAGAAACCTCATCAAAAAGTTCGCGCAAACCCACATCCCAGAACCATTGATATGATTCCAGTTGCAAAGAAATAAGATTTGGCAACGGATTTTGTTTGCGATTATATTTTGTAAAAACTTTTTGTTCTGTCAAATTTTGCATGTTAAATTTGAAATTTTATATTTTACAACAAAAAATGCCCCAAGCCCTTTAACTTTTTAGCCTTGAGGTTATTTATATAAATAATAATTTACGCGCTATGCATGATAATGAACGCTTTATTTTTTTAAAGCTTCTAAGTAACGCAGTCTGGTGACTCATTACTTAATTTTATATGCGCTTGTCCCGTTAGAAAATTGCGAGAATATCTCGATTATCTTATATAACATGCACAGTTAATCAAGAAGAATGGCCAAAAAAGATAACTACTTTTTTGGCTTTTTGATTTACTTGCAATTTTCTAACGGGACAGGCAAAACGTATAGTAGAAACGATTGCGCGTGCAATATCACAAGAAAGCACGGACGAGGCGGGCGTACATTGCACAAAAATATCTTTTTGATACGCGGGGGGTATTATACCCCCATCAAAGACCTTGTCAAGCCCAGCTACGGGGTCGTACTTGGATCCTACAGGAATGGTTATTTTACCTTTATTTATAAGTATATATGCGTTGTTCATAAAAAATTATTTAAAAGATACAAGAACCAGACAATTTTCAAATTCCAAATTTCAAAAACGCGTTTTTTGCGTTATGCGTTTCTTTTAACTTTCAAACGAATCTGAGTATGAAGGATCCAATTGCAATTGTGCCTGATGGCGTCTTAAGCTTTCCATAATGCCCAAAATAATAAATCCGGCTATAATATGCGAACCTCCATATGAAACAAACGGCAGGGGCAAACCCGTGACAGGTAAAAGTCCCAAATTCATTCCAATATGTATGGTTGTATGCGCAAAAAATAACAGAGCGCATCCGGCAGCAACAGACCTGATAAAATTATTGCTGGCAAAATAAGCAATGCGCAATATTCTCCAAAATAAGATCATAAATCCGAACAATATTGCTGTGGCGCCGACCAAACCAAATCTTTCGGTTGAAGCTGCAAAAATAAAATCGGTAGTGCTTTCAGGAAGGAAATTTTGGCTGGCCTGGGTCGGCTCAGATATTTTTTTGCCCAATAACCCCCCTGAACCGATAGCTATCATCGCTTGACGGGTATGATATCCCCCGCCCTGCGGATCGTTAGCTGCGGCAAAAGAAGTTAAACGACCTTTTTGATACGGAGCTAAAAACGCAAACCAACCTAAAAGAAAAACAAACAATCCGCAAGCAGAGAGAAAGATTAATTGTTTTTTTGGAAGTTCAAGCAGCAACAAAATGCCGAACCATATCGAAAATAATACTACAGCAGCGCCGAGGTCAGGTTGAAGAAGCGCTATCACAACCGGAATACCAACGTAAATACCGGATATAAACACATGTCTAAATTGCTGTAATTCAGCGTGTCGAAACGAAAAATATTTACTGAGCAAAAGGATGATCGAGATCTTTACAAATTCAACAGGCTCAATTGTAAAAGGACCAATATGAAACCAGCTTGAAGCTCCTCTGACCTTAATACCGACCAACAAAACCCCCAAAAGACTTATAATTCCGACTATATATATAAACATTACCCAAACAGACCGTGTACGCAAAAATCGTAGATCAAAAGATGCCAAAAAAAAGAATATCAATACGCCCAAAACACCAAAAGATATTTGCTTAATGAGCTGCAATTGAATGATTTGATTGTCTTGGGCTGTAAAAAATGTGGTTGCCAGGCCAAAAATAAAAAGGCTCATTGCTGAACCGATCAATAATAGATCAAACGAGCGTAAATACCTAATCATAATACCTTTATCGCATATCAAAAATTAAATATCAAATACAATAAATTTCTATGGATTTCAAAGAGTTTCAGAAATTAATTGAAACTAATGGAAATTAGTTGAAATTGATTGTCTGTTATATTCCAAATTCTATATTCTAACGAATTACTGGATTTAATTCCTGAAATTTCTCTCTGGTTCCATAATTGTTAATAAAATTTTCGTTCAAGAATACATTGGTATATGCACCCATTTCTACTTTAAAAACTTTATCGATAGATGTTCGCCAAGATACTCGAAATTCTCTTTTTTCGCCCGCGCGAACCGTGCGGGCCTCTGTACGTCTTACTGCTAATAATTTATCATTCTCTCCAAATAACAGAACCTGTATCTCGATCAAATCAAAATTATAAGGAGAGTCATTCCTTAAAACGCCTTTAGCCTCTGCAAATTCAGGAGAATTAACCAATACAGTATAAACTCTATCTAATATAACTAACCGCGGCGCAACAAAATTATCCTTTATAGCCTCCCAAGTAATATTTTTTAAACCAACTTGAACTTTCGCGCCAAGCTCCCCCTTTAAACCGTGTTCAATTACCCATTTTTCTGAAGCGTTCCCCGTATTCAAACCCGTCGGAAGAATAAAAGAAGAACCCAGACGAGAAGCTAGTTTTGTGCCGTCTGGAGCAAAAATTTCAATAAGATAATCGATCGCGCTTGCTCCGAAATTAGTATTGGGATTTGTTATTTTAAAGGCAATATCAAATCTGTTGTTTTCAGAAGGAATAAGAATAGCCGGATCCATCTGTAAAGATTCCGGTTTGCCCTGACAACTTACACATGAAGCTCCGCAATCAACTCCTGTTTCTCCCTGATTTTGAATGTTATCAAAACAACTAGGTTCTATGGCGTCTTTATTCTGCAAATATAAAAAAATGCTGCCGCCAGCCACGAAAATAACAACAAATAAAATAAGAATGCGTTTAATGGAACGATTGAACATTCCCGGAGCGTATAGCGCCTAGCGTATAGCGTTTAGAACACGTAACGAACTAAACGCTGAACGCTCTACGCTGTACCCTTAATTATCTGGCAAGTACCTTTTAAGTGCTTTTACGTTTTCATCCTGAAACCTTACAGTTGCGCTACCGGTTTGGTTGTTTATAAATAAAACCTGGGATATAGATTTAAATATAAATCTCAAAGATAGACCAAAAACAATTAAAGAGATGACTATAACAATACCGAACATTATCGGGTAAGTAAGATTCTGCAATTCCGCTTTATCAATTTTTAATTCTTTCTTTTGTGTCATTTGTGTAGCGTGAAGCGTTAAGCGTTTAAATATTTTATCTGCTCTAAACGCTGGACGCCATACGCTTTATTTTAAGAACAATGTTCCATTCGCTTGCAATAATGCTGTTCCGTCAATACCGCCTTGAGCATCAATATTTATCGCCGATAAATTCATAAAATACGGGATAGAAGCTAATTCTTTAAATAGATCTGTAAATTTAACTCCTGTTCCTCCGGCATTCAATACTATGGCTATCTCTTTAGCGCTAATACTTGTCGAAGACGGCAAGGGTTCGCCCACAAATTTAATTGTCGTAAAATCCATTCCGGCTCTTTTTCCGGCCGCCTCAACATCAGAAACAAAATCGGGTAAATTATCCTGACCGGGAAGAAGCGCCTGAATTTTGAGCAATAAAGGATAATAATTATTATATTGCTGTTTAAGTTCTGCTGCCTGATTAATAATATTTGTTTGTGTTGAAATATTATTTAAAATAAGTGCAGTTTTTTGTGTTGAATTTACGATCTGGCTCCTGATAAAAAATATCAATAAAATAAATACAAATAACGCAATGAACCGCGCTATTAAAAACGGAGTTAAATTCTTTATTGAAAGTAATAGGGTTTCTTTTGTCATATGCCAGGTAGTAGAAATTCGACTAATTAATATAAAAATATTCTTTAAGCATTCGTTTCAATAAACGACTGCCTTGATTAGTTTTTAGATATTTTTCTCTTCGTTTAGCATCCTTCTTATTACGATAAGCTTCATAGTGCAAAATCTGCCAAGGAACATAGGGTTTTGTTGATAAAACTAGTCCGCGATTATATTCTTTAAAACGTTTCTTCAAATCTTCTGTATAGCCTATATATAGATTACCATTTTTAAAACTTTCTAGTACATATACGTAAACGAACATAATCGCAGTCGAATTTTCACTACCTGGTTATGGTAAAAATAAAACTTGTGTATCCGGCAAATTAAAATTCAAAACAAATTGTCCTAATGCGCCGCTCTCAAAAAGATTCGGGGGTATACGTATGTCCCTACCTAAATCGTTATTTTGCAATGCGTTGCGGAAAGCAATTAAGTCTTGGGATGTCAGAACGCTACCTGTTATCTGTATTGATCCTGAAGAATTAAGATTAACCTCCGTTATTTTTAATCCGGATATTCCTGAAGATGAGGCTAATATTTTTTGATATATCAGATCCCAACGAGGTATTTGAGAAGCAATACTTGCGGCTTTTGCGGAAATCTCATTAAATTCCTGCGCTGCGGCAATTGTTGAAGAAAGCTGTTCTGCGCTTCCTTGTAAATTAGCCAAACGATCCAAATTACTCTGCGATTCGTTGCGAATAAATAATAACGCTCCTCCAAAAGTTAGCGTTAAGGTAAAAGCGACAAGAAGAGTAAAGTTGATCGCAAGCTCCGCAAATAAAAAGGCTCTTCGGCGAGAATATGCTTCCTCGGTTCCCAATGGCATTAATGAAATAAAAGTATCTTTACTTAAAGGGACCAAACCACGTAAGGCTGTTCCCCAAGGCATGGCTGCGCTTGCAAATATTTTAGAAGAAAGGCCCAAAGAAGACGCAACCCGCATAGATCGGCTTATGGTATCTGGGGTAAACGATCCGATAAAAAATAAATTTGCGGGTTTGGGCATGCCAAGAGGTTCGGTAGCCGCATAAGTATTCAAACGTAGCAATTCTAATTCTATGTTCTTATTGAACGTTTCGGCATCATTATTTGGAACTTTAAAAGCCCGGCCAAAATGCATCTTACCTTTCCAGATGATCATTTCTTCAACAACGGATCCGTCAAATCCCAGAACCATGGCCGGACTATCTGTTTCAAAGTGTGCAATAGCTCTTATCATGCTTAAAGCTGCGGGCTCTACAGCCAAAACGGTCCAGCCGGCCTTTTTAAGACATTCCAGAAACAAATCAGCAGTGTTATTTTTTGTGGCAACAATAAGAGCCGCTCTTTTATCCGACTCATTCATTGAAATTTCCTCCCAATCAGCATAAACATCTTGGGACTCCCATGGGAGATCCAAAGATCTATGAAAGGCCATTGATTCTTCAAACTGTTTATTAGTAAGCGAAGCAGGAAAGAAAAAAAGTTTGGACCACCATGCTTCTCCGGGCATAGCGAAAATACAAAAAGGAGTTTTTAGTTTTGACCGTATTTTAGAAAAAGCTGCAGTCAAAGCTTCCGCATCACTAACTTGTCCGTTAACAATCACGCCTTGAGCCAAAAAAATACTTGCATTCCCGACAACCGAAGGTTTAGAAGAATTTTTTTCCTGCCGGAGAGTGATCCCGTATAAATTATTATCAACGATGGCGAGGCCGGCAACAGGATGACGGCTGTTTAATAAAGAAAAAATTGCAGGCAAACGTAAGCCTGTCTTATTTTTATTTATGGGTTTGTCGGAAGAGGCAGTATCGGGTTTCTTAGATTTCTGTAAATCCGGTCCTGCATCTTTCTTTTTAGTTTTTGAGAGAGAAAGTTTCATCAATACTAATTTAAAAATCAAAATGCAAAAATTAAAATTTTGGTATCTCGCCTTTGGCGAGATTATTATTTTACCGAAGGTAAATCACAACTATTTTGATATTTTATTTTTAATTTTTTATTTAACTCGTTAGCTCCGTCCATGCTGTTTGTGTGATCGCGCCATTACAATCCAAATCATAAGTAATTTGAATTTTTCTGATCTTGTTATTCACAACTCCTCTTACTTTTATTGTTTGTGCGGCATCGGGACAGCTAGCCGGGTTAGAAACTCTTATACACGCAGTGCCTCCTCCAACAACCAAAGAATAGCCGTCGGTACCCGAGTCAACAGTACAATTCGCTGTTACTGTACAAGATGCTCCGCTGCCGGTGCATAAAAAATCTATATCTTTTGATAGTTGAGCAAGTGCATCCTGAGTTCCGGCTTCAGCAACACGCAAAGCTTCTTCAGACTTAATTTCGCTTGCGCCGCTTAATACTTCAAAAAAACTTGTCGTTGCAATAGAAATGCTTATTAAAGCAAGGATAGATACGACAACTATAACCATGGCAAGCACGGCTATTCCTTTTTTTGCCTGATTCGTCTTTTCCTTCCTCACAATGTTAGCGAAAATCTGAAAATTAAAGTATTTCATCGTCTTTTTAATTAATAACTATTTATTATCTTAATGAAACGGCTGTCCTTATTTCCTGAGAAAAATTCTTTGCCGGATCTCCATTACTATTATAGCTTATTTTGAAACAAAAACGTACCGCCTCAAGAGCCGGTAACGGGTTTACAATCTTTATGAAATAAGCGCTTTCTTCGTCACACTTATTTACAGAAACAGCTGCGCTCGTTATTTTTGCGGCAAGAATCCCGTCTGATATATCATTATCAAATTCAATAATGCCTTCGTTAATATTAAAACGAGCGGTCTTGGCATTGATAGTTAGATCGAGTGTATCTGCAGGATATGCTCCTATTATTGCATTTGCGGCTCTGACCCTTTCTGTTATTCTGCCGACCGCGAAAGAAACATTCTGTCTTACTTCAGCGGGTGCCACGGTTCTATTCCAGGTACTAATAAGCGTTATTAATAACGCCACTAAAACCATAACTACGCCTGAAGAAATGGTGATATAAATCACCATTTCTAAAAGCGATGAACCCTTTTTTCTCAAAAATAACATCAGTAAAATTCCTAAGTATTAATTTCTAATTAACCTAATCAAATCCCAATTTTTTACTTTACTTTCCGCTAAATAGCGTTAAAAATAAGATTTAATTCCTTAGCCTCTTGCCATAGCAATCTAGCTTCTTCTTTTAATTCCGGAACCGCAACCACGATCATTCTTAAGAAATGTTTAGTTTCTCTGGATTCTTTCTTACATATTCCTATTTTATGTCTAAAATCCTGCTTACTTTCTGCGTCATCTGCTTCAGAATAATTAGCTCCTATGCTGGTACCAGCACCTACTAACTGTGGGATAAGTCTAGATGTTATTGGATTAAATGGAATCTTTTTTGCAAATTTTATGATTTTTTCTCCAAAGTCCGCTGTTCTCTTTTCAAGATCATACTTAGGATTTTTTTCATTAGACATTATTTAGATCAATTAGAAAATTAGATTAATTAGATAAATTTTTATATCTTAAGGAGTCCAATTGACGCTAATATCATCTACCGTAGGTATGGCATCGCGCGTAGGCGAAGCCTCAAGTATGACTTTGTAGCGGAAATAACGTTTGTTGTTGAATTGGGTGTTACATTTATTAAGTTTCTGCGAAACTCCCGGTGCCGGAGTGTAATAGTTGGTCACAGCGCAAGTTGTTCCGTTATCGGCGTAATAGTCTGAACTAGAGCCCCATCCCCCGCCTGAATCACAGGCTGGTGGATTAGTTTTACCATTGGCACAATCTGATGTTGCCAATTGTATCTTCACGTTTGTTCCGGCAGGCTTGGTCCCCTTCCATATTATTGAGTGATATCCTGCTCCGTTAACCGCGTTGGTATCAAATGTCTGGGAGATAATATATGTACTTGAAAGATAGAGAGGTTGTCCTACCCAGTCTACTTTTAATGTTTGCGCGCCTGAGGTCTGGTATAGACGGAAATATGTCCAGCACGCTATACCGCAAGAGCCGCCATTTTCGTAATAATCAGATTTTGTAGCGCTATCCGGACTCCAGGAAGAAGTATTTAATTCTCCGTCAATGTCGGCAGCCAAGGTTGAATTAGTTGTAACTGTTTCCCAGGAATTAACCCCTCCCCCGTCTGTACAATTTGCTCCGCCGAAACAATATACTTGCAAGAGAATATTGCGGGTTGAGGCGGCAACTGTTAACTGGATAATGGCGCGGATATCGGGATATTCTGTGACTGACGCGAATTTTTTGACAAATCCAAATACCGGAACGTTAGCGCTTGAAGTTATGGGGTCAAAATTGGAGTCATCCGCGGCAAGGCTTGTGGCATATCCTTTGTTGTCAAAATAATATGTGGTGTTACTGCCTTGTACATCTGAATTGGCAATGGTTGAAGCCGTATTCTTGTAATATCTCTGGTCTTCGGAAGAACCTATGGTCAGTGTCGGATATTGAGAGTATCCGTCCAATACCGTGGCGCCTGAGGTTTTAACTACTCGGAAGCGGTATTCTTTGCTTACGGTTGAGTTAGCAGTGTGTACGGCATAAGACATCTCGATACATTTGTTGTTGGTGATGGTTATTGAGTTTGAAGTTCCGGTGTTCTCGTACCACTCCGAAGTATTGGCTGTAGCATCAAATGTTGGTCCGGCTTGAACACAATCTGAACCGGATGCGGTTGTGTTTATGGCGCGATCCGCTCCCGAAACTGACAGGTCGTCTCCTGAGCCTCCGGCAAGACCTTGGCTTGCGCGGATATCTCCCGAACCGGTTGTAACGGTTACCCATTCTGCGGGAATATCACAGGCAGTATCTGTAAAGTTACAGACCTGTAAGTCATAGGTTTGGGCTGGAGCCGCACCTGCTCCGGTGTTGTCTATTTGTACTCGGATATTTAATCTCTCGCCTTTTCTTACTCCGACACGTGCGGTGTTTGAAGCAATTTGAGAGTTGCTATTGTTAACGTTTGTTCCGTCATCGTCTTCAAAGATATATGCGCGCTGGGTTAAAGTTGCGGTGCCGCCAAAGAGCCAGCAGGCGAGATCAGCATCAACGCCGGATGAATTAGTAGTGGTTATGGCTGAGGAAGACGCGCATGTTGAATTGTTGACCGTAACGTAATCAACGCTCTCGGTGGCGCTTGCGTTATGCGTAATATTCCAGTTGGTAACACCTCCTTCGGAGTCAATCGTGGTTAAAGCGCCCGAGGCGCCGGTAATGGTCAATATGCCACCGGCACTTGTAGTTTGTATTGTGGTGTCACCGAATTTAACAAGTTTGGTGACAGTTGGCGCAACAGCATTGGTAATAGTCAGGCTATACCATGTAGTTGAACTGCTTATCAAAGAAGCCGGACAAGTTGAAGAATTGGTACATACAAATTGGACCGTACCAGTGCCTGGAGTAAATGTTCCGGTGCGTGTCCAGTTGACACCGACAGTGAAGCCTGCGGTTGAAGATGCTTTGAGCTGGCCTTTGGACTGGATGTCTACTGAACCATCAACATCAATGACGCGGTCGTTGGCTGTGTCGTTATCAAATATTGTGTTGAATGAATCTGCTGTTTTGCCTATCTGTAATGTTCCGGTGACAATGATCGAGCCAGCCGAAGCATTTACCGGAGGAGAAATAGTGCGATCTGCTCCGGAAGAATTCGAGAACGTAAGGTTATTGAAAGTCCAGTTATTAGTACCCGAAGACGTCCCGAAGTTTTGATTTGCCGCAACGCGTTGTTCAAAAGTATTTGTAGTGTCCTTAAGGTCAAGCGAACCTGAACCCGTAACTGAACCTGTTGCGGTGATTGAACCTGTGGTTGCTGCTGTTCTCGTAGTTGTACCGTTGAAAACCATGTCGTTGAAATCCCATGCGGTATTGCTGCCTATGGTTCCTGTACCTGCAAGAGTAAATGTTCCACCAGTGAGATTAATATCGCCTGCGCCAGTAACATCTCCTCCGCTAACTGTTAAATTGGTTGTTCCCGATAACGTTCCGGCAGTAACTGTTAAGTCGCCGTCGATTGTATTTGAAGCGTCAGAGAATGACCAGCCTCCTGAAGCGCCGTTGAAAGTAACATTATTCAAGTTTCCTGTACCATTATCAATAGCAAATCCGGTTCCTGTCGCGGTAAATGTTGTGTTCTGACCTGCAGATGTAAATGTTCCGGCGTTAGTAAAGTCGCCTCCGACAGATAATGCATTAGCGGCTATATTTAATACTGAACTGGCATCTATATGCAAATCCCCTCCTGCTCCTGCTGCGGTTGCGGTTGAATTGGTTGTTACTGTTCCGGCGGGTATCCAACTTTTAGCGGTCCACACATGAACCTCTTCGGTGTTGTCTGAAACAAATGCTCCCGCGTTTGAAGTAAATTTGATATCCGCGTCATTGTCTTTATCCCAGCCGGCAAGGTCTGTGTTTGCTAAAGAAGTTATTGCGCCTTCGTGACGCAGAATAATTCTTGAGGTTATTAGATTAATATTTGATAAACTGCCGGACGCGGATATTTTTGTTACTGTCACGGCGTTATATGTTCCGTCATCGTCCGTGGCAGCTGTTCCGCCTACATATATAGTAAAGATGTCATTGGCTGCCATTGAGGCAATCGGAGTTATTGTGTATACGCCTGAGGCGTTTGTAACGGCAGTACATGCACCTGAACACGCGTCTGTTCCGTTCTTTTTCAAAACGACTGTGACGCCGCTACCGACATTAGTTGAACAAGCTTCATTCGTACAAACTGTTCCAGAAACGCTCAATACGCCACTACCAAACGTGCCGTTAAATGTATCAACTTTCAGGGTCGTAGTCCCGGAAGCAGACTCTGCCTGCCATCCTCGCCAGTAAACTTTACAAGTTGTTCCGCATGAACCTGTATTTTCATAATATTCTCCTACCGGACCCGCGAGTGCGCCGTTAGTAATTGTACAATCTGTATTTGCCGAACAAGTAGAATTTGTTGTGGTTGTTTCCCATGCATTAGTTGTGCCGAAACGATAAACTTCAAGTTTAATATTTTGTGTGCCTGCCGCAATTGTTGACTGGCCTATCCATGTTGCCGCGGGCGTATCTAACGCATTTGTGTTCTGCACACGGAACAATTGATATGGACGTTCGTTAACTAATGCGGTCATTGGATCCATTACGGCGTCATCTGCTGAAGAATCAGAATATCCTTTGGTGTCGAAGAGATATCGGGAGTTGGTACCAAATGAAGGAAGATGGAGTTTGGAAACTATGAGGGCGTTGGTGGTGCCATTCTGATAGCTGACCCAAGGATTGCCTGAAAGGTCAAAGGCTATTGAGGTGAAATAGCCGACAAAATCTACCCGGTCGTCCACAGTAGTACAGTTCCAGGCGTCTGAGCCAGTGCCAACAGCGTCGCAGTTGCCTCCTGAGCCTACGTAATTGGAAACTATGAGAGCGGCGGTGGAGCTATTCTGATGGCTAACCCAGGCATTACCTGAAAGGTCAAAGGCTATTGAGGTGTAGACGCCGACCTCATTTGCCCGGTCATCCACTGTTGTGCAGTTCCAGGCGTCTGAGCCAGTGCCAACAGCGTCGCAATTACCTCCTGAGCCTACGTAATTGGAAACTATGAGGGCCTTGGTGGAGTTATTCTTATGGCTCACCCAGGCATTACCTGAAGCATCAAAGGCTATTGAGGGGTCATAGCTAACAAAATCTA
>Ga0209541_10001325_pt1 | contig 49456 bp, 48 predicted proteins | sample RifCSPlowO2_01_FD_184027 | JGI IMG/M metagenome (GOLD analysis project Ga0209541, IMG submission 184027) | Groundwater microbial communities from Rifle, Colorado - Rifle CSP2_plank lowO2_0.1 (SPAdes) (version 2) | ecosystem: Environmental > Aquatic > Deep subsurface > Groundwater | place... | reverse complement strand
TGCCAGTCACGATCTGCGCAGTCCCCTGCGTCGTCTTACCACTTACTTCTTTAATGTTTTTTTGCGCCTGGCACTTAACTATCCGGGCACAGATACTCATGGCATCAAAGCTATTAAAAATACTCCCTTACTGCGTTATTGTCTTCATCGCAGCCGGACTCAAAACGAACTTTTCGACACCGAACTGATTATTCGGGCTCACCGCTGGGGAGCTGTCCTGGTGGAGCTGCCGGTTACCATCACCGAACTGCGGCCCACGCGTTATCCTTGGACTAGGCGCATCCGGTTCACCCTGGTTGACTTGGCCACCGCTTTTTGGTCCAAGTACCTGATTCCTAATTTTACCCAAAAAATTGTAGTCGCCGACGACTATGGCCGCTCTCCGGAAATTAATCAAGCCATTATTTCTGCCGCTCAAGCCGGCATCGTCCAGATAGTATCTATTTTACCCAACTGGGTTTCTTTATCTCAAATTAATCAACTCAAACTCCAAGCCGGCCCCATTCGTTACTCAACCCACTTAAACGTGGTAGAAGGTAAACCGGTTTCTCCCCTGAAACAAGTTAGGTCTTTAGTCAATTCCCGGGGTAATTTTTGGCCCTTGCCCATATTCCTGGCCCGCCTATTCTTCAACCTGATCGATTTAAGCCAGCTTAAATTTGAATTCAGCCAACAAATTATCCGTCTTAGCTCACTCGGGGCTAAATTGACTCACCTTAATTCTCATCAGCATGTCCATTTATTCCCTCCAATTTGGGATTTAAGTCTCCAGTTGACCCGGCGCTTTAACATTACCCATCTGCGCAGTCAGGCCTCTATCCGCAATGCCCTCAAAAGCAAACCCGTTAAGTACCTGGCGCATTGGCCGATTTTCTGGCTGCTCACCCTCCGCTATGGTAGCAATCGTCATTCCCGTCGGGAATTAAATGAAATTGTTACCCATCCCGGCGCCGCCTACTATGACTAAATCGATCACCGTCTGCTTCTTTGGCTACCCTAATCAGTCTTACTCCCGCAATCATATTTTGATTGATGGCCTGCACCAAAATGGCGCCAGGATTGTTTCCTGTACCGATTCATCCGGTCTGTTTTTCGTCCGTTTCTGGCGCTTGTTTAAAACATTCTGGCCCCTGCGTCGCCAGGTGAATGTAATTTTTGTTCAATTTCCCGGCCACTTAAACATGCCCATTGCCTGGCTTTTGGGAAAATTATTTGGTCAGCCGGTAATTTTTGATGCCTTTGTATCTTTATACGACACTTATGTTTTCGACCGCCGCATAGCGGGGCAGGGGAGCCTTAAGGCTAAATTTTATTGGTGGGTAGACAAACTGGCTTGTCATTTGGCAGACCATATCACTTTAGACACTCATGCTCACATCCGCTATTTTGTCCGCACTTTTAAGCTGCCCCGGACCAAGTTTTCCCGCCTCCCCGTCGGCGGCGATGACAGTGTATTTAAACCGAGATCTGTCATCCATCATCTGAAATCTAATGTAATTATTGAATTCCACGGCATGTTTACCCGTCTCCACGGCGCCGAAGTTTTTGTCAAAGTTGCTAAAAAACTCGAAAACCATAAACATCTTCAATTCTGGCTCATCGGCGACAGTTGGAACTACCGTTTGCCTATAAAGTTTTATTTTAAGTTGCGGCCCAAAACTATGACCTATTGGCCGAAATTGCCGGTTGGCCAACTAGCCCGCCAAGTGGCCCAAGCTGATATCAGTATTGCTCATCTTGGCCCGACTCAAAAAGCCCGTATGGTCCTGACCAATAAGATGTTCCATGCCCTGGCTTCTCGCGTAGCTTTAATTGCCGGTGACAATCCGGCTACCAAAGAATTCCTCATCGACAGGCAAAACTGTCTTTTTGTCAATATGTACGATGAGGCAGACTTGAGCCAAAAAATTCTTTACCTGAGCCGGCACCCCCAACTGCGCCGCACTCTAGCCTTAAACGGCTATAACCTGCACCAACAAAAATTCACCAATCAAAAACTAGCCTTAGAATTGCTGCAAATAATCCGCAAACACCTGCTTCATGTAAGCCCGTTCGACGGGCCCAATTCCTGGCCACACCCCCACAAAAAAAGTATTTTGTAAAATTACATCGGAATTGGTTAAACTACCGCTGACTTTATAATTAACCCCCCTCATCGCCGGATGCCTGATAATATTTCCCGCAAACAAACTTCTGCCCTCAATTTTATGCTGTTCCAGGTAAGCCAGAATCTCATTTCTTGAAAACGGGGCCTTGGGCTTTATCGTTAACGGAAAAGCAAACCAGCATGGATCTGCTTTGGGCAAACTTTTTGGCAAGTAAAAGAATTGTTGATATTTTTCAAAAAACTTATATAAACTTTTGAAATTTCTCCTTCTGGCTTGAGCCATCTTAGCAAACCGGTTCAGCTGGACAATTCCCATAGCCGCTTGCATTTCGGTCATTTTTAAGTTGTAGCCTAATTCGGAAAAATAATACCTATGATCTACCGGAATATCTCCCTCCAGGGTGTAATTAAACCTGTTTTTGCATGCTCCCAAGGGGTGTTTTTCCGATGCCAAGCACCAACAACCCCGGCCCCAATTGCGTAACGTCAATGCTGTCCTATAAAATTCCACGTCATTAATAATTACCGCCCCGCCTTCCCCGCCGGTAGTAATGTGATGCGCCGGGTAAAATGATTCTGCCGCCAAATGCCCGAACGACCCGGTTTTTTTACCGTTGAATAAAGACCCTAACCCGTCACAATTATCTTCCACCACATATAATTTATGCTCTCTGGCCCACTTCATTATTGCTGTCATATCATTAGGATTGCCCAGCGTGTGGGGAATTAGCATCGCCCGGGTTCTTTTCCGCCTTGCCCTTTCCAGCATGGCTAGATTGGGATTTAGAGTCTCAATATTTACATCAATAAACCTAGGTGTTAAGCCTTGGCGGACAATGGCCGATACCGTGGTAGCAAAAGTGCACGCCGGAGTCACTACCTCATCACCGGCCTGAAGCGGATCCGGCCGTAACCGTGAGGTTAACGCCGCCATACACAACAGGGTAGCCGATGAACCGGAATTTGTCGCCAACGCTTTTTGCGCCCCAATATATTTAGCTAATCTTTGTTCAAATTTCTCTGTTACCACCCCGGACCCCAGCCAGCCGGTGTGAGCTACTGCCATCATTGCCTTAATTTCAGTTTCATCAAACCAACCGCCGCTATATCTAATCTTCGTTTTCCCGGCCACAAATTTGTCCTTCAGCCTTTTCATCCCCGCCATTATACCTTATACTCGTGCATATGAAACAAAAAGTTATTGTTGTTCTGCCCGCTTACAACGCCGCCCAAACCCTTGAATCAGTTTACCGCCGCATTCCTAAAGACTTAGCCGATGACGTTATTCTGGTTGATGACGGCTCCACCGATGATACCGTGGCTGTGGCTAAAAAGTTGCAACTTAAAACTTTCATCCATAAAACCAACCGGGGTTACGGCGCCAATCAAAAAACTTGCTACCGGCAAGCCATTAAATTAGGCGCTGACTTTGTCATCATGCTCCATCCCGACGGTCAATATGACCCTCAAGATTTACCTAAATTCATCGCTAAACTCAAATCGGGTTACGACCTGGTGTTAGGCTCCCGCTTCTTGGCTCACGGGGATACCAAAACCCCGTTGTACAAATCTATCTCCATTAGAATTATCACCCTGCTATTTAATTTAAGCTTAGGCACCCATTTGAGTGAAGCCAACACCGGCTACCGGGGCTTCAGCCGCCGGCTCCTGGAAACAATCCCCTGGCACCAAAATGGCGACGGCTATTTATTTGATCCCCAAATGATTATCCAAGCCCATCATTACGGGCTTACCATCGCTGACGTGCCCATTTTCAAAGATTATCATTCTGCCGCCAGCTCCCCCAACTTCGCCAAATCCTTCCATCACGGCCTGGAAAACCTCAAACTTCTAGTCGAGTACTTGCTCTCACGCGCAGGCTAGACTTTAGTGGCTATAAATACGACGTGTTTTTGCCACGGCAATAGAGTGTCAGGTAATTGGTACTCCTTAACCTGCCTAAAGCCAATTTGGCGCAGCTGCTGTTTTAACCAATGTCTAGTTTCAAACTCGATCACCCCCACGGCGCTCTTAGTTCTGGCTAAGCCTTTAACCATCACCCACTCCTGCAACCAGGCTAGGTAGTACCGCCATGACTGGTCTTTAGGCACGGTGGCCACTAACAACTTGCCCCCTCTGTCCAGCCGGTTATATAACTGCCTTAATAACTTTGTTTTTTGGGTTAAGTCCAATAAATACAGTACGTCAATCAAGGTTATAACTCTTACTTTGACTCTGGGCAAATTTCGTCCCGCCGGATACAGCCAGATATTAGCATAAGGTTTTACTAATTTTGTCCCTAAGCTGATTTTATTCGCCGAGATGTCAAATCCTAATAACTTTCGTTTGTCATCTTTCTCTGCCAGTAACTTGAGCAAGTATCCGAAACCACAACCCACATCCAACAATTTACCCCTATCGGGAATTAATTCCACCAACTCCTTAAATGGAAAAGAAATCTGTCTTAGTTTAAGATGCAGCATCTAGTCCGCTCGGCTCCCAAGGGATATTTAGATCTTCTTGTTCCGGGTCTTCGGGGTCATAGGGAGGCGAGCACAAGTTTAAAATATACGCTGGTTCATCGCCAGCATTATAAAAACAAATCGCTTGCTCTTTAGGTACCCGGACTGTTATCGGTTTCTCGGCATCCAAGCTTATCTCTTCTATTTTGTTTCCGTCCCATATCGCCACAGCCACTTTACCCCTGATACAAGTGAACTGGTTCTCCTTTTTGTGGTGTAAGTGCCAGCCCTTCTTTTTACCTGGGAGTAAGGTAGTCAGATAAATCTGGGCATGATCCAAAAACTTACTCCAGCCATCACGGCTGGAACCAATCTCCATCAGCCAACCATTCTCCTCGTTACCCAAATCGCGAGTTTTTACCACCTTGCAATCTTTTTGATCGGCCATGGATTAAAACAGGGTATAAATAAACGGAGCTACCGCCGAAGATTCGGCAATCACCAACAGAATTGCCAGCAGCACCAAGATTACTACCGGCGGCGCCAGCCACCACAGCTTATTGGTCCACAAATACTGCCCCAATTCCGTTACTATTCCTGCTCTACGCCTGGTACTCTCCAGTTTTCTTTCTATGATGTTCTTTTTCTTTGTTTTCATAACTATCTTTAGTCCGGTTCAAATTTTCTGCTTCTTGCCCTACTAATCAGTCTAGCCGGCATATCTTTCTTGTCAAGTATAAATTTATGGTTGAACACCAGGTAATCTATATCCGTACCCAAAAAGCTCATCAGCGCGTCTTCAGGCGTACACACGATCGGCTCCCCCCGCTGGTTATAAGAGGTATTAATCAGCACCGGCACGCCGGTTTTGCGACCAAAAGTTTTGATTAAATCGTAATACACCGGGTTCTGTTTCCGGCTCACCGTCTGCAGCCGGGCCGACTTATCTACGTGAGTCACCGACGGAATTTTATTGTTCTTCACCGGACACACCGTTAACATATACGGATCGGTCCAATATAATTTAAACCAATCCCGGGCTGCTTCTTCCAGCACCACTGGCGCAAACGGCCGAAAACTTTCCCTGAATTTAATTTTTAGATTCACCCGCTTTTGGTTTTCCGGATTGCGCGCGTCAGCCAAAATCGACCGGTTGCCCAAAGCCCGCGGCCCATACTCCATTCTGCCCTGAAACCACCCTACTACCTGTTGGTCAACAATCAAATCCGCCACCCGATTCAACAGTTGCTTCACCGGCAATACTTGATACTTGACTTTATATCGTTTCAACAATTTTAAGATTTCCTGATTCGAATACTCCGGCCCCAAAAAACAGGTATCCCACACCCACTTCTTCCGATTTCTGTTAACTGACGACTGATTACTGATAACTGTATGGTACACATACGCGGCCGCTCCTACTGCCCCGCCCGCGTCTCCCGCCGCCGGCTGAATGAACAGATGTTTAATCGGCGTTTCGGTTAAAATTTTCCCGTTCGCCACGCAATTTAAAGCTACCCCTCCGGCCATGCACAATTTATCGGTTTTATATTCCCGCGCCAAAGTTTTAGCCGCTTTCACCATCACTTCATCTGTCACGGCCTGGATACTGGCCGCAATATCCATTTCTGTTTGGGTAGGTTTAAATCCTAAAGGCCGGGCCGGCTCGCCAAACAATTCGTCAAAATTGGCGTTGGTCATCTTCAGCGCGTAAGGATAGGCCAGATACTTCATATTCATCTTAAAACTGCCATCCGGCTTAATGTCGATCAGATTGTCTTTAATTGTCTTTACATATTTAGGCTTACCGTAAGGCGCCAACCCCATAACTTTGTACTCGGCCGAATTGACTTTGAACCCCAAATAATAAGTAAAAGCCGAATACAACAAGCCCAAAGAGTCCGGAAAATCAATCTTATCCGTCAGAATAATTCTGTTGCCCTCCCCAAATCCTCGGGTAGCCGTTTCCCATTCTCCTACTCCATCCATAGTTAAAATTGCCGCCCGGTCAAATGGCGACACCAAAAAAGCCGACGCCGCATGGCTTAAGTGATGCTGGGGAAAGTACCATTCACCCCCATAACCTTCCAATTCTTCCATCAGCAAGGACTTGATCCACAATTTTTTAGTCAACCAGGCCCGCATTGCCGGCACAAATGCCAGTGAACTTTTAGGCCAAGTTTCAATTGCCGTGACTAAAATCCGCTCAAATTTCAAAAATGGCTTATCGTAAAATGCCACTGCCGTTAACTCCCGTGGCTCCAACTTAGCCCAATCTAAACAAAACTTTACCGCGTTTACGGGGAAGTTCTCGTCATGTTTCTTGCGGGTGAATCTTTCCTCATGCGCCGCGGCCACTACCTTACCGTTAATAAGCAACGCCGCCGCCGCGTCGTGATAATAACAGGAAATTCCTAAAACTGCCGCCATAGCCCTCCCACATCATCCACTTGCCGCGGTTGCCAGTAAGTTTTAGGATGCTTTACTTCGGGTTTAAATAGCTTAACGATCTGGTAGGGAATAGCCACTAATCCTAAAACCAAATAATAGAATATCCCCAGTAAAATTGTTGACTGGACCAGGCCAATAAATTTTAAGGCTTGTTTTACCCTATTCATCCTTGTTGCATCATAAACCAATTTACTAATTTTTCAACCCCTGGCTTAAGACCGGTTTTTGGCTCCCAGTCCAGTAGCTTTTTAGCCTTGTTGATATCCGCCCAGGTTTTAATCACGTCACCAATCGGTAATTTATCGGCTATGATATTTGCCCGTTTACCGCCGGCCCGTTCAATTTCAGCTATAAATTCGCTGACTTTCACTGGTCGTGAATTACCCAAATTAATAATCTCAAATCCTAGAGGTTTATTAATTGCCCTGACTATTCCATCCACAATGTCGTCTACATAAGTAAAATCCCGCGCTATATCCTTGCCAAACAATTTAATCGGCTTCCCCTCCATGATATCTCGGGTAAACGTAAACGCCGCCATATCCCGCCTGTTTCCCGGGCCATACACCGTAAATAATCTCAAGATAGTTGTTTTAAGCCCGTAACGGTCGGCATAAACTTGACACATCAGCTCGGCTGCCAGCTTGGTGGCCGCGTAAACCGATATCGGCTTCCGGCAGGCATCGTTTTCCTGGAACGGAATCCGGGCGCTATTGCCGTACACAGAAGAAGAAGATGTAAACACTAACCGGGTTTTAGGGTACGACTTCAAACACTCCAACAAGTTAATCGTCCCCGCCACATTAGTCCGCTCGTATAATTCCGGCTCTTCAAACGATCTTCTTACTCCCGCTTGCGCCGCCAAATGCGCCACTACATCAAAGTTATTTTTAGCCAAGACCCGCTTTAATTGACTAAAGTTATTGACATCTCGACCCGTTTTTTTATCAAAGATTACCACCTGATGGTTTTCTTGCCGCAATCTCTCTACTAAATGTGAGCCGATAAATCCAACCCCCCCCGTTACCAAAATTCTCACTTTATCACTCCCCGGAAATACTCAATCGTTTTATCCAGGCCCTGATCCAAACTTACCTTTGGCTCCCAACCCAATAACGTTTTAGCTTTAGTTATATCCGGCTGCCGCCTCACCGGATCATCTTCCGGTAGCGGCAAACGCTTGATCTGTTTCTCTGTCTTAATTTTTTCCGCCACTGCCTCCATGAGTTCATTAATGCTTCGCTCGTCCGTATTGCCCAAATTTACCACCTCGCCCGCTATTTTATCGGTAAACATTAATTTCACTAATCCTTCTACCATATCCGACACATAACAAAAACTTCTGGTTTGTTCACCGGCACCATGAATTTTAAACGGCTCCTGTTTCAAGGCTGCAACTATGAAGCCTACCACCACCCGGCCGTCCTCAGGTTGCATTCGGGGACCGTAAGTATTAAAAATTCTGGCAATTCGGGTATCTAACCCTTGTCGCTGATACACCATCGTCATTGCCTCGCCGAACCTTTTGCTTTCGTCGTAGCACGACCTTGGTCCAATAGGATTGACATATCCCCAATAAGTTTCTTTTTGGGGGTGTTCCTCCGGATCGCCATACACTTCCGATGTCGAGGCAAATAAAAATCTGGCTTGATTTTTTCTGGCTACATCCAGCATCAGCTTTGTTCCCAGTGAATTTACCAGCATAGTTTCCACAGGTAGAGCCATATATGACCTGGGACTATTAGCATTAGGACTAGCCGGAGAAGCTAGATGAAACACAAAATCACATCGGTAATCTCTGACTTCCGTTACATCCGCCTCAACAAATTCAAAATTCTGATTATTCTGCAAATGCTGGATGTTATTTCTGTCCCCAGTCAGCAAATTATCCACGCATATGACCCTATACCCATCTTGAACCAGTCGGTCGCACACGTGACTGCCTATGAAGCCCGCCCCGCCTGTTACTAAAGCCGTTTTCATTTCCTATAGTATTCTACTATTTTTCTCACTGCTTCAATGACATCATTAACATCCTGTTCGCTCATGTGGGGGTAAAAAGGCAGCGATACGGTTCGCTCGCCGATATATTCAGCGTTCGGAAACTGGCCCTTTTTAAAGCCATACTTTTCCCGGTAGAACTTATGCAAATGCACCGGTTCAAAATGAATCCCTGCTCCGATGCCTTCGGTCTGAAGCGCGTTAATAAACTGGTTGCGCGGTATTTTTAACCGGTCTAGCCTAAGTAAAATCGCGTATAAATGCCGGGCATGGACTGTGCCTGCTTCTTCGTCAGGCGGCAAGCCGATTTCTTCAATATCGCTTAAAGCCCGGTCCATTAATTTCCAGTATCTGCGCCTGATAGCTAAGTTCTTTTCCAGTCGCTTCAACTGAGGCAGGCCTAATGACGCGGTTAAATCAGGCATATTATATTTATAGCCGGCATAAATCGCCTCGTAGGGAGTAAATCCGGCGCTGCTATACCGTTTCCAAGCATCTTTACTGATACCGTGCAAAGATTTAATCCTAGCCTCTTCCGCCCAAGGCTGATTATTAGTAGTCAGCATGCCCCCCTCTCCGGTAGCCAAATTTTTCGTGGCGTAAAAACTGAAGGCGGTAAAGTCGGATATTGATCCGATCTTTTGCCCCTTATACCAGGCTTCCGTAGCATGCGCCGCGTCTTCGACTACATACAATCTATATTTTTTAGCTACAGCCGTTATCGCTGCCATATCGCAGGGTCGGCCATGTAAATGTACAGGTATAACCACTTTGGTTTTAGGAGTGATTTTCTTTTCAATCTCCGCCGGGTCAATATTCCAGGTAGCCGGATCTACATCGGCAAACACCGGCCTGGCCCCCCGATGCACGATCACGTTTACCGTTGATACAAAAGTCAACGGGGTAGTAATCACCTCGTCTCCCGATCTTACTCCTAAAACATCCAAAGCCAAATGCAAACCTGCGGTGGCCGAATTTAGGGCAATGGCATGTTTGCAGCCGATGTATTTAGCAAATTCCGCCTCAAACTCATGAGCCTTAGCTCCGGTTCCCCACCAACCCGATCGCAGGGTTTCGACTACCTGCGCAATTTCCTCCTGAAACATCCTCGGTTGCCCAAACACCAAAAAATCTTTTCTAACTGGCCTACCCCCCTCAATAGCCGGTTTCATATCTTGTATAATACCACTATGCATCACCAATATGACCTGTCTCTAGTTTTGGCCTGCTACAACGAAGCCGAGACTTTCACCGATTCAGTCAATCAGATTCTGGCCGTGTTGGATAAAACTGACTGGACCTACGAAATTATTTTCATCGATGACCACTCTACCGACACCACAGCTCAATTAATTCAACGGGTTGTTCAAGCTTATCTCCGTAAGCATATCTCTGCTTACTTTCACCCTCATCGCCTGGGTCGGGGCGGAACTGTCACCGAAGGCTTCTTGAAAGCTAAAGGCAGGATCGTCGGTTATATCGATATTGACCTGGAAATTCCTGCTTGGTACATTCCCCGGTTTATCGAAAGCCTTAATAGTCACGTTGACGCCGCCATTGGCCATAGAATTTACGACCTTAATTTTAAGGGATTTCTGCGTTGGCTATCCAGTAAAGGTTATATCTGGGTTCGTCAGCAGCTGCTCCACTTGCCCCTGACCGATACCGAATCCGGTTATAAATTCTTTAAGCGCGCCAAAATTCTCCCCATAGTCAAAGTTTGTCAGGATACCCATTGGTTCTGGGATACGGAAATTGTCGCCCGATCATTAAAACACGGCTTGCGTTTCCAGGAAATTCCCGTAGTTTTCATTAAACGCGCCGACAAAACCTCTACCGTTCGGCTGGTGCCGGATACACTGGGCTACTTGAGACAACTCTGGCGCTATCGGCATGAGCTCAAATTTACTCAATGAAACTAATTCACTGGTTACTGGTAGTTACTTTTTTAAAACAGATTATCTTTATGGCCGCCATCCCTTTATGGCACGGACCCGACGAGCAAGCTCATTTTGCCCAAGTCCAATACCTGGCCGAGTTCAAACGCCTACTTCATCCCACCGGCCAAGACATGACTACCTCCCAGGAAATTCTCTTCAGTGAACGCATCTTAGGCACCGAACGTGATGCTTTTGGTAAAAATAAATTTACCCACCACCCTAAATACAGACTTGAGTCTACCGCCACCACCATCGGTAAATACGAGTTTGCCCTCAATCACCTACCCGTCGATTGGCGCACCCAGCTAGTCAAACAGGAAGCGACTGTCTACCCGCCCCTATTTTACGTCTTCGGCGCTGCCTTCTATCAAACCGGTTACCACCTGGGCCTAATCGACCGGGTTTTCTTAGTCCGCTTGGCCTCAGCCCTGATGCTCGTACCCCTAGTCTGGCTAAGTTATAAAATCGGCCAATTATTATTTCCCCGCCGCCAATCTTTATCTCTTACCCTGGCGATGCTGGTTTCTTTTCAACCCATGCTTAGTTTTCTAAACGCCAGCGTTAACAGTGACAATCTAATGAATTTATTATTTACGCTCTGGTTATATTTGGCGGTTAAACTTATCACCAGCCCAAAATTAATCCCGGCTGCCGCATTAGCCTTAGCTGTTACTACCATTGCCGGCTTATTCACCAAACCCCACTTTGTGATTGTTTTCCCCTTACTGCTACTTTTGCCATTTTTCATCAAGCTTTCCCCTAGGCAGCTATCCCTAACCGGTATCAGCTTCATTTCAATTATGATCATTCACTTCTGGCCGCAGATATTACGTTTATCTCAAGGCAAATCTATTGGTTTTTCCGAAGTTGGTCTGCCCATGCTGACTCATCCCAGCTATAACATTCCTCTAACCACCCACTTTGTCTGGACTATGCGTCACACTATTGCCGAAGTTACCCCTTGGTATTGGGGTGTGTTTAACTGGCTGGGGGTCACCCTCCCCAGGGCTGTCAACAGAGTCATTAACCGGCTTATGATCTTATCTACCTTAGGTCTGTTGATCTGGTTAACCCGCTTGTTCAGCCGCCGCCACATCCGCCGGCTGGCGGACCGCCAAACCAAAGCTTTAATATTCTTAGGTCTATCCGCGGTCACATTCTTTGCAGTTTTATTCCTTTGGGACTGGTTGTTTACCCGCGGTCACAGCTTTTCTTTCGGTATGCAGGGCCGTTATTACTTCCCGGTTATCTCTGCTCAGATGACCTTCTTATTAATTGGTTTAACCAGCCTTATCCCCCGTTCTTGGTGGATTAAATTATTCGGCCTGGGAATCATCCTGCTCAACTTCATTGGCCTCCATACTCTGATAACCGCCTATTATCGGCTTTGGCCCCTGACCGTTTTTTTCAACCAAATTAGCCAATACAAACCGGTACTGTTAAAATTCCCCCTGATCTTAATTTGGTTTATACTCTACTTAGCCAGTCTTATAGTCTTATTAATCGAATACTTACGCTATGCAGATCGCCCGCGAAGTTGGTTTTAAACGCATCATTAAATATGGCCTATTTACCTGCTGGCAGGCAATTTTTGATCTGTTACCTTTCTCGCCCTTGCGGATTTTTTGGCTTAAAGTTGGCGGCGCTAATGTAGGCGTTAATACCGTCATTGATAAGATTGACTTTTTTAATCTAGACCGTACCGGCCTAACCGGCCTGACCGTTGGCCAGCGTTGTTTCATTGGCAGAGACGCCTTGTTGGACCTGGCCGGAAAAATCACCCTTGAAGATTGGGTGACCGTTTCTCCCCGGGTAACTATCCTGTCTCATCTGACTGTCGGTTTCTTACACCATCCCTTGCTTCGGGTTTATCCCTCCCAGGTTGGTTCTACCCGTCTCCAATCAGGCTGTTTTATCGGAGTCAATGCCACTATCCTGCATAGCCTTACCATCGGCCACCAAGCGGTAGTAGCTGCCGGATCCGTAGTCACTACGGATATCCCCCCCAAAGCCTTAGCCGCCGGCTCACCGGCTCAAATCAAAAAACATCTCCCATGATGACCAAATGGCTTAAGTCTCTGCTTTGGCCCTTAAAGCAAATCGACGCTGCCCTTCCCCGGCAGGGATTAATAATTGACCTTGGATGCGGTGATGGCACGGTGGCTGCTTACTTGGCCAGAGAGTCACGCCGCCAAGTTATTGGTTTAGATATTCATCCCCCCCGGCGGCCCGGCTTACTCAACCTGGTATTCAAGCCTCAAAATATTCTGCAGGCTGATCTTAAATCTGCCTCCGGCTGTTTGCTGTCTGATTGTTTACATCATCTTTTACCCGGAGAGCAACAACTGTTGCTTGAGCGCTTGAGCCGCCAACTTAAAACCGGATCGGCTTGTGTCATCAAAGAGATTGATCGCCACGATTTCATTCGCTCAAAATTATCTCGGTTTTGGGATTGGCTCTTGTATCCTCAAGACGCTATCCACTATTATTCTTCTCAGGAATTAATCCGGATCATGACCAAGCTAAAGTTTACCGTAGTCCATAGCCGCCCCAGCCCTTGGTTTCCCGGCTCAGTCAATTTATTTGTCTGCACTAAATTATAATGACCCGCTTTGTCATCATTTTCATTCCCATCATCATTTCCGCCATCGCTCAAATAATTCTTAAAACCGGCATTGGCTCCACTTCCACCTCCGGCGGAATTTTAGGCTTCTTTATCAAAACTTTAACCTCCCCCGTGGTTTTATTGGGCTTAGGACTTTACGGCTTAGGGGCTCTACTTTGGTTGATTGTTTTGTCTAAAGAAGACGTCAGCTTTGCTTTCCCCCTAGTTAGCCTTGCTTATGTCTTAGCGATTATTCTTTCCGCCCTTTTCCTCAAAGAAACCGTCACTCTACCCCGAATTATTGGTGCCAGCCTAATCATTATTGGTATTTTTATTATCGCCCGCTTCGGATGATACTTGCCACGATTATTTTAGGCTTATTCCTGCGTCTCTATCGTCTATCTGAACTTTTTTATTTTACCCACGACGAAGAGACTATCGCCTGGCGGGTTATGCCTCTTTTGCGCGACGCCAACCCTTTTCTTCTCGGCGGCGTTACTCCCTTTCATGTCCATCTTGGCCCTTGGTTTTATTATTTATCCGCCCTCATCCTTAAATCTTTCGAGCTTAACCCGCTCGGGTGGGGGATAGCCGCGGCCATTTTCAGTCTCCTGACTATGTGGCTTATCTTTTATGTCGGTCAACTCTTTTTTGGCCGTCGCGTTGGTTTTATTGCTCTCTTACTTTATGCTACGTCATTTTTAATGATCGCTTTCGATCGTCACTGGTGGCCGCTTTATTTTGATCCCCTAATTAGTCTCATCACTCTTTTATCGCTATACCAGCTCATTAAAGGTAAATCGACTTATCTGATTCCTCTCACCCTTAGCCTAGCTTTCGGTTTCCACACGGATCCGAGCAATTGGGGATTATTTTTACTCACATCACTCGCATGGATAAAGTTTAAACCCAGAATAAATAAAAAATACCTTCTATCGGGAATTTTTATTTTATTAGTCTCATTCGCCCCATTAATCTCATTTGACTTATTACATTCCGGGGTTAATTTTTCCGGAGTCAAACAATATTTGTCCGAAACCAAACCTCACCAAGGATGGACTCTCGCCAGATTTTGGTGGGTATTACTTTATATTCCCAGAAGCCTTTCCCGCCTGCTTTACTCCGGCAACCCCGATATCAGCGTCTCTTACGCTTACTGTTCCCCATTAGCTTCCGGCCGGCTTGAGCAGGTTGATTGGCCGGTCTTATTTATTACTATCGCCATTTTGGTTGCTTTCTTATTCACAGCTTGGCGTCACCGCCGCCAATCTCAATACTGGCTCATTGGCAGTTACTTTGCCATTATTCTTTTCGGTCTTAACCTTTACGGCAATTTTTTCAGCTCCGACCTTTTTGATCATTACCTAGCTACCTTGTTTCCCGTATTTTTTCTTATCTTAGCCTGGTTTCTCAACCGGTTTTGGCCTAGCATCATTGTCTTTGTAGCCGCCAATCTCTACCTCTTCAGCCGCATTACCACCCAAGATAGTTTTCTCTTCAAGCGCCAAGCCGTAGCTTGGGCTATAAAGCAGGTTGGTAATCAACCCTTTGCCCTAGATTCGTTAAGTTCTTGCTTCCGCTACAATGGCACCCGTTATCTGTTCACCCTCGCCGGCCGTGAGCCAGTCCAAAGCTTCGTTGACCAAAATTTTTCTTGGCTATACTACATACCACCAGCTACAAGCTCCGCGCCACTTAGAGTCATTTTTGTACACCAAGACTACACCGGGCCCATACCAACCGGCGTCATTTCTAGTCGGACCTTTGGTACGTGGACAGTTCTGATTCTTGACATTGCTGCACCGACTCAAGAGTAGCTTGTTTTATTTTCTCATGTCCCTTAATCAGCCAGCTGCGCAGCATTCTGTATCTAATATCCAAGTCCAAATTTAAAAACAACTTTTGACCATCCTGATAAATTGCCCATCGAGTTTGCTGATACAAACTGTCAAGATAAGCCACAGTCTCAATCAGATTTTGTGAGTTTGAACTGTAATCCAGTAAAATCTTGTCCCTCTGGCATAGCCACGCCGGATTAGCCAAGACTTTTTGAGCTACCGGATTATACAGCCCGGTTTCATGAATTGAGTACCCGTCCGGGTTACGCATAGCCACATCCCAAGGTAAGAATTCCAGCTTGCCCGTATCCCGATTCATCACCAGGTTAGCATTATGGGTCATGCCCGGATTGTAATTAAACAAAACTTGGGAATGAGCTTGCCAGGTTAAAAATTTGTTTATATCCAGTACTTCCGGCAAGCCCTTAAAGGCTTCCTTATCGTCCATAGTTAAATAAATCAACAGCTTATCCAAATCCTCTTTGTTGTCTTCCGGTAGCCTCGAGTAACTAACGTATTTTTTAAAAAACTTTGAACTGGCATACAAATTTTCCGCAAATTCCTCTCCGCTGGCTTCACCGTATAAATTTGTATCCGGATTAAAGCCATTATTTACCAGTGCTTCTTGGCTCCACTGTTCTACCGCAAAATACACCCCCATCGATTTACCATTAACCTTCAGTTTGACAAAATCATTTCTTAGCCAAAACAAACCTAGTCTTTTGGCTACAAATAGCCCCACCGCTTCAGAATAAAAATCCCTATCTTCAGGTAGAATCAAATTTAACCTAGCGATGCCTTTAACCGGCGTTTCACCTCCAAATACGATTCGCCAGGATTTTTTCTTAAATTTCCAATGGTTTGGCTTGTCGCCTCTGTATCTCACTTTCACCGGATAACTTTTACCTTCAAACATAAACTCTGCCGGCACAAACTGCTTATACGCTTCAGTTAACAATCCGCTTTGGGGCAAATTAGTATTTAAAAAATTCAAATCAGCCGGATCAATGACCAGATTGTATTCCGGCAGCTGATCCTTTTGTGCCCAAGCCACCAAAAGATATGGCAAGTCATAAACTTTCATTAACTGAACTAAAGCTTGTCTGGTTGGCTCGCTGCCGCCAGTTATTCGGTCAAATAGTCTTGCCCCGGTTATAGTTAGGTGAAAATAAAGCCCCAAGCAAAAAAGCCCAACTAATAAAACCGAACCGGCAGCTATTATCCATAACTTCATGTCTTTAAGTATAATATGAAGTTAGTGAAATTCCTAAAAGATACTTTTTTAACCGTCGGCGCTAATGTCATCTATGGACTGTTAATCATTTGGTTTTTTGTTCTGGCTTCACGCTATTTGGGGCCGGAGCAATTCGGTTTGCTGTCCCTCATTTTGGCTGTTTACACCATCGGCTTTGATGTTTTTACCCTGGGCACAAGCCAGGCTTTAATCAGGTTTGTATCTGTCTATTTAGGCAAAAACCAACTTAAGGAGGCCCATAGCTATGCCAGGCTAATCTGGCGGTTTCGCCTGACTGAATCTGTTTTTATTTTGCTGGCCGCTTTTTTAGTTGGCCCTGTTTTTGCCGGCTTTTACCACCAGCCACTCTTATCTTTACCCACCGGTTTAGCTTTCGCAGGCGTCAGTACCGTCCTCATAGCCGATTACTTTATTTCTCTCCTCCGGGCCCACGACCAGTTTGCCACCGCCGCTTTCTTAACAACGGCTAATGCCGGATTTAAAATCGTTTTTATCGGTTTGGTGATTTTAGTTTCTCCGTCCCCCAGTCTGGTTTTAATTACCCTGGCTTTTATTGCCAGCCCAGCCGCAGTCGGCATTTTAGGACTGTTCTTAAGTCCTCAAGTTAAGCCGGTTTCTATCCCGCCCCAGGTTAAAACCGACATTATTCACTTCTCCAAATGGCTCGCGGTCTGGGGCATGGCCGCTTCTTTAGCCTCAAGAATCGACATTATTCTGTTGGGTAAATTATCCTCAACTTACCAAACCGGTATCTATTCTGCCGCCCTTAAAGTTGCTTCTGGCTTTACCCTCATTGGCGCTGCTTTAAGTACGGTTTTAACTCCCAAAATTTCCCGCTTGGCTCATCAACCGGAAGAATTGAAGCGCAAATTTATCCAAATCACCCAGCTGGCAGGCGTTTTAATTATCGGCATGATAGTTTTAGCTGTTTTATCCGCCTGGTTTATTCCTTGGCTATTTGGCTTGGAGTATCTCGCTGCCATCCCCATCTTTAGAATTCTTACCCTAGCCGCCATTTTCTTTATCGCCGCTCTGCCCGCCAATGTTAGCCTAATCTCCCTCGGGTTATCCAAATGGATTGGTCTGTCTTCCTTGCTTCAACTTGCTATAGTTAGTTTAGTTGGCGTACTGCTAATTCCCCGGCTTGGAGGTCAAGGAGCCGCCTGGGCAGTTACCGCCTCTTACGCCGCTGTCCTAACGCTGGCTAATTTTTATGCTGTCAAAAAAATCTTTATTTAGCTTGAGCTTAATCTTGCTGGTCAGCCTCCTTTCGCTGGACCTATGGCACCCGCGCTTGGACCGGAACCGGTCTCTGACCAAGATTTTTGACCTACTTTACTTCCCCTGGTTTTCTTACCTGTCAAATTCGTTGCCCCGCTACAAACTCACCCCGGACAATTTCACTTTTAACCAAAAATCTTACCCCATTACAGCCAAACTGGATCAAGGCCAATGGCAAATCAATTTTACGGATCAGGATTTTCAGGGTTATCGCCAGCTGATTCTCATCTCCCCGGAAATCAACAATTTTTTCTCGGACTACCTGGCCCTTAATCTGGCTGAAAATCTGGGACTGGTCACCCGCGACCGCTGGTTCGCTGTAGTCAAAATTAATAATCAAGCTGGCCGGATTTATCAAGTCTTGGAGGCTTGGAACAAAGATGTTCTTGAAAAAAACCGCCGCAGCTCCGACTCTGACCTGTTCATTCCCAAAGATTACCACCGCTTATGGCAAAGCGTAGGCTTCTGGAAAAAACTGGCTATTAACCCTCTCGCCCCCCAGGATTATTCTGCCCTGCACCAGCTTTTAACCGCCACCCCGGACCAGCTGACCCGCTTAGTTAGTCTGGACAGCCTGGCCCGTTGGCAAGCTTATCTTAAATTAACTAACCGGTCTATGTCAGAGCCCTTCCTGCTTTATTTTAACCGCGACCTGGGCCAATTTGAATTTATCCCCGACCCTCAATCTAATGTGATTACCGATACTCGCTTCTTGTCTAATTTAGTTAATTTACCCTCAGTCAAAATTCAAGTTGATCAACTGGCCCAAACTCGCTACAGCCAACTTGGATATTACCGTCAACTCTGGCAGCAAACCCGATTTGCTTTTGCGGCGGATCTCTTAAAGCCTTACAGTACCCTGTTTTTCACCGTTTCAGTTTGGCAGCAACGGCCTAAAATATGAACTCTCAAATTACCGTTCATACTATTATCAAAAATGAAGATCGTTGGATCTGGTATGCCTTAATGTCCGTTATAGAATTTGTCAACAGGATTTTGATCTATGATACCGGCTCTACCGACAAAACCATCGACATTATTAAATCAATAAATTCCTCCAAAATTATTTTGGAATCTCATCCGGCTCTCACCCGCCAGCAGCTGGTTACATTCCGCCAGCGGCAACTGGACCGGACTCAAACCCCCTGGTTGATGCTGCTTGACGGCGATGAAATCTGGCCCCAAACCAACTTGCGCCAACTATTTCAAGCTGCTGCTGGTGCCAACCCCGACACCTTAGCTTTTATCAATCACAGCCGCAACTGTGTTGGCGATATCTATCATTATTTACCTGAGGATAAAGGCCATTACCGTATCGCTGGGCACACCGGCCATCTCAACATCCGCCTGATCAGAAAAACTCCCGGCTTAAAGATAATAGGGGAGTATCCCCTCGAAGCTTATACTTTGGCTGGTACTCCCATCCAAAATCTGGAATCTAGGATCCAGCTGGTTGATACTTGGTATCTGCATACTACCCACTTACCTCGCTCGACTCAAGCTCAATCTGAAACCAATGTTATTGATCGCTCCCAGAAACGAAAATTCTGGCGCCCCGGTCTCAAGATGCCCAAATCAGAGCTGCCGGAAATTTTCTGGCAACCCCGCCCCGGTATTGTCCCTCCGCCTATCACCAACCGCTGGTTAGAATTACTCAAATCAATATTATGAAATTAAAACATTTTTTAATCGTCTGTTTACTGATTACTGTTCACTGGTTACTGCTTTTTAATCTTCGTTTTGAAGCTTGGCCGGAAATGCTGGTCTACCCCTACTTGCTCAATCACGGCTTCAAGCTTTACCAAGATATCATCAATCCCTATCCACCGCTTTTTACCACCGTCTTAGCCAGTTTTTTCAGCCTGGTTAACTTATCTGTTGCTAATCTTAAAATTTTTACCTGGAGCTTAATTTTGTTAACTGATTTATTAATTTTCTTTATCGCCCACCGCCGCTTTGGGCTAAAAGCCGGCCTGGTTGCCTTGGCTTTTTTTGTGCTTTTCCAACCCCTACTTGACGGCAATGGCCTGTGGTACGATTTGGCTTTAACGCCAGTCTTATTATTAGCCTTTTACTTTAATTCGCCGGTTTTATTATCCGCTGGCTTTTTAATGAAACAATCGGTCATCTGGTTCTTCCCGCTGATGTATCGCCAGTGGAAGCAGCTGCTGGTTAGCCTGGGTTGCCTTTTCTTATTCTTTGCCATTATCTTTGCCCTGCAGGGTAATCTTCAAGCCTACCTATTCTGGCCTTGGCGCTTCGCCCTGACTATTTTGCCCACTCTGCCCGGCCATAAAGACTTTGGCTCACCGCCAATGTGGCTTATTGCCCTCACCCCATTTATACCCGTGGCATTGCTTAAGAAAACCAAGCCTTTTTATTGGATAATCTTAAGCTTTCTATTTATCTTCCCTCGTTTTGGCCTATTCCATTTACAACCCGCGCTGGCTTTCGCCAGTTTATCTTTAGCCGCCTCACTTCAATCAATTAAATTACGACGTTTACACTTTTACGCTTTTATGCCCTTTACGCTTATTATTAGCTTACTCTGGTACCGCCAGATTACTCTCTTTTGGCATAAACCAACTCGTTTTTTTGAACCAGAAATTCTGGCTGCGGCCCAGAAGCTAAAGTCGGCTACATCTGCCGATAAGTCGATCCTATTCCTTAATGCCCCTGACCAACTGATGGTTTTAGCAGACCGGCTTCCGGTCAAACCCTGGGCCATTACTTTTCCTTGGTATTTGGAATTACCGGGGTTTCAGCAGCGGGTTATCTCTGCCGTTGAAGATCAACAAGTTACCTCAGTGATTTTTTCTCCCGGATTTTACCGGCCTAAAGACCTCGATGACTTTATTAATCAACATTTTCCCGAGATCACCCCCATCTCCGATCAAATTCAGCTTAAATCTCGCACTCCGCCCAGCGTTACCCCTCCCGACCCCGCTAATGAGGTTTTAGTCACAGTCACCGCCCATCCTACTTTCGCGGATATTAACATCCTCAATTTCTATCCTAGCGACATCTTTGTGGATAAAATCACCCTTAAACTCACTGCTACTCCCTCAGCATCTCTTCCTGTCCAAGCCGGCAGCCAGACTTTAGGCACTTTGACCTACGACACATGGGATGACAAAGATCAATTAGCCATAGCTAAAGGCCAACTCAAAAAACTACCCGTCACCAATCAGCCGATTACTATTTCCAGTCCGACTTCTTTTGATATCGCAGACATTGATTTTAAGATCGATAATCTTATCACTGACAAAAAACTTGACCAAGTTACTACTCGCCTAATCGACTCCGCCGCCTTTCGGCTTCCAGCCCTCAACTTCCCCTCAACTCTGTCCGGTACCTACTTAATCAACCAAACTACTGTCTTGCCTCAAGGCATGCCCTTGAATATTACTCCCGGTACTACTATCAAATTTGCTCCCGGTGCCTCTTTAATTGTCTCCGGCAAAGTTACAGCCGTCGGTACTCCCGCTGCCCCGATTACTTTTACCGGACAAACTTCCAAACCTTGGGGCGTATTCGCCCTGGTCGGCCCCCAAGCCGCAGGCAGCAGCTTTGACTATGTCACAGTTGACTCCGCCGGCGACGCTACGGTCAACGGCATGTACTTTAGCGGTGGCCTGGCAGTCCACTCCGCCGATGTGACTATCAACCATAGTCTATTCCGCTCCAATCACGGCGATGACGGTTTAAATGTTAAACAGGCTCAAGTTACTATTATCAATAGTCAATTTATCAATAACGGCCTTGACGGGTTGGACCTTGACGTAGTCACCGGAGATATTACTCGCAACACCTTCGCCAATAACGGCAATGATGGCTTGGACATCAGTTTTTCCGAAGTTTTAATCGAAAAAAACCACATCAGTGATAATGGCGACAAATGTTTAAGCTTTGGCGAAAAGTCTCAACCCCGGCTAATTGACAACGACATTTCCGGCTGTAATATAGGCATTGCCGTCAAAGACTTATCTCAAGCTCATATTGACCGCAATCGCTTGATCAATAATCATACAGCTATTGCTGCCTACCAGAAAAAGCCCATTTTCGGCGGCGGCACAGTTATCTTTGGTAACAATCAGCTGATTGATAACCAGCAGGATTTTGATATCAGTCCCGGTTCGCAACTTCGTCACCTATGAACCCCGAACAACTTAAGCTTCACTTCCGTCGCTTTGAACTTAAGTATCCTTTAAGCCTTGATCAATACCGCCTGATTCGCCCTCTGGTTGCCCGGCGTTTATCGCCAGATCCTTTTGTCGGTTCTGCCGGCTATTATCAAGTCAACAGCCTCTATTTTGATACTCCTAATCTAAACGCTTACCATCAAAGTCGTGCCGGTTTGAAAAACCGGATCAAATACCGCCTGCGGACTTACTCAACTGCTATCCCGGCACCCCCTTACGCTTTCTTAGAAATCAAACGCAAACATGACGCCACCGTGCTTAAAGACAGGGACTTGCTTTCTTTAGCCCAAGTCGACCAATTACTTGCCCACCAATCAAATTCTCAAAATTCGGTGATCAAACAGTTTACGCTGGCCCAAACTCGCTATTTCCTTCAACCCAAAATTTTGTTAACATATCGACGCGAACCATTTGTAACCGAACTGCCGGAATTAAGAATCACCTTTGACAGTCGGATGCAAGTTACTCGCGCTAATCGTTTTGATCAATTAACAGGAGGCTATTATCAGATTTTCCCTCAAGTAGTAATCATGGAACTTAAATTTACCGGTAGTTTACCTTTTTGGCTGGCTCAGTTAATCGGCCATTATAATCTGGAAAGACAAGTTTTTTCTAAATATGCCTTGGGAATTGAGCGAGCTAAATCTTACCTACCATGGATAATCTCTTAAACCCCAACCTAGTTCACTATTCTTTCAATCAAACTGTTATCAACCTAGTCGCAGCCGTTGTTTTAGGCACCGTCATCGCTTTTGTCTACAAGCGGACTCACCGGGGAGTTTCTTATTCTCAATCTTTTGTCAGCTCTTTAGTCTTAGTAGCGATTATTACCTCCACAGCCATCATGGTCATCGGCAACAGTTTAACCCGGGCATTTGGCTTGATTGGTGCCTTTTCCGTGATTCGTTTTCGCACCGCTATCAAAGACGCCCGCGACGTAGCTTTTCTATTCTTTAGCTTAGTAGAGGGCCTGGCTACTGGTACCGGTAATTATCAGATTGCCCTGATTGCCCTGGTAGTCTTTATTCTCACCGTCATTATCTTGACTCAAGGCAAATTCGGCAAATATACAGGCTTTGATTATCTGTTAAGCTTTCACTCATCCGGTAAAACCAAGGACAAAAAAGCCCCCTACCTTGAATTGTTCAAACAATATTTAGCCGACCATATACTCTTGAGCCTCCGTTCTACCGCCAAAGATTCTGAGATTTTAACTGCTTATAATATCCGTTTCAAAGATGACAGTCAGGCAAAGCCATTTTTATCTCAACTTAAAAAAACTGGGGTTACCAATATTGAGCTGCTTTCTTCCCAAAACGACGTTGATTATTAATCCCAATGCGTTCCGATCTTTATCCACAGCTTTATTCCCAAGAAGAATACTACTGGTGGCATAGAGCCAAGCATGCCGCAGTTAAACAATTCCTTTTTCGCCAATCTAATCTACGCATCCTAGACATTGGTTGCGGCACAGGCAAATTGCTCCAAGACTTAAGTCAATTCGGCTCAGTTTGGGGAGTCGATTCCAATGCTCAAGCTATAGCTTTCTGCCGCAAACGCGGCCTCAAGCGTGTTTACCTACAAGAATTACCTCATATTAAGCTTAAACAAAAGTTCGATTATATCACCTGCCTTGACGTATTAGAGCACGTTGCCGACGATACCGCAGCGCTAAAGAATATCTACAGCTTGCTTAATCCACGGGGCTGCTTAATTTTAACTGTGCCCGCTTACCCGTGGTTATTTAGTTATTGGGATAAAATTTTAGGTCATTATCGCCGCTATACTCCTTTTCAGCTCAAGCAAGTTTTAGCTCATGCCCACCTTAAGCCAATTAAAATTAGCTTCCTGTATACTTTCTTGCTGCCCATTGCTTTATTATTCCGCACTCTACGTCAAATCATCTTCTTAGAGCGAAAACCCAAATCCGATTTCATTGCCATGCCGGCATTTTTACACCAACTTCTATATAAACTAGCCATATTTGAACAAAGGCTGCTTTCATTTACCAATTTACCGTTTGGCCTATCCTTATTTTGCATCGCCCGGAAATGATCCCCATATTCTCCCCTCCCCTTATACGTCTTTATCATCACCGGTGATTATCAATTGGAAGAACTTAGGGCTAATTCTTCTTTTGACCTTATTATGGCTCAAGTTATTTGATCTAGTGTCTTTAAGACTGACTCATAGATGGCAGCAATTTTTTACCTACTTTGACGGCTATCGGCTGCCTGCCGCCCTATCAATTTTTGTCCCCTTTACCCTGGACATCATCCGCTCCGATCCGGCCGAGACGATCATTATTTTCCCCGGCGATTCCACCTCCGGTGGTCTACTTTATCATCACAGTCAAGCCATTCCAGCTTACCTGAATCAGGAACTAACCCGCCGGCTTCCCAATCCTCATACCTACAACCTGGCCCTTTCCGGAGCTCATTTAAACGAACAGTATCTCCTAATTGAAGCTACTCTTAACTCTGCCGATATCATTATCTTTCCCATCCATTACAGCTTTTTCACCGGTAAGGGAGACAACGGCAGCTTCACCCTGCACCCAGAATTAGAACAGCTGCTTATGGCTGAACCCAGCTTGGATAATCTTGCGGAAAAACTGTGGTACACCTACAAAGTCCGCCGCTTGTTGCCATATTTAACCCTAGGCCAATCACCTAAAATTTGGCTCAAAACTAAAGTTGATACCCTTACCCGCACAGATCCGGATATTAAACCTCCTAGTCGGATTAATCCCGGCTTGCCCTTCTCAAAACAAACTCCTATGGCTCAGGCTGAGATTCTGGAACAAAATAGATTATTGTGGGAAAAAATAAGCTATATTGATAATAATAATCCTAACCTGGCTTACTTGCGTCGTATCGGCCAGCTCAAACAAGCCAGTCATAAACTCTTTTTAGCTTATTTTGTCCCCCTGGATTTAGATACACTGGTTCAAAACCAAATCCTAGATTTAGATAAATATAACCAGATTATTAATCTGTCTAAACAAACTTTAGCTGATTTTGACATTCCCTACATTGACTTTAATCAGGATAACCCGGCTGAACTGACAGCTAACGATTTCTATAACCCGGATCACCTGCTCCCTCAAGGTAATCGCAAGGTCGCCCGCATCTTGGCTGATCAGTTATCTAGTTTACTCCCATGATCTTTAGCCAGCTTGGTTACTTTGGCCTGCTTATTTTATCCGTTACCTTCTTTTTCTTAGTCCCCAAAACTTGGCGCTTAGCGGTTCTGACTGCCTCCGGCATCAGTTTTTACGTCTATTTTGCCGGCATTAATCTGGTTATCATTGCCGCCGAATTAATGCTGATCTGGTTTTTAACCCGCCGCTATTCCCATTTCCGCCTAAACTTAGCTGTCATTTTTGCCATCATGGTTTTAGCTTATTTTAAATATTGGACCCGCATTTCTCCCCTAGCCATCTCCTTTTTCACTTTCGAGTTTATTCATTTTATTGTTGAACGCCGTAAAAAGACTATCCGATCTTTCTCATTGTCGCAACTATCAGCCTTTATCTTCTTCTTTCCCACTCTAGTGGCTGGGCCCATCAAGCGCTTTCCTGATTTTAATCGCCAGATTAAGCGAGCTAAGCTTTTACCAGACCACGTCTTTATCGGTGCGGTCCGCATTATTTTAGGCCTATTCAAAAAGCTGGTTTTAGCCGATACTTTCGCCGTTATCTCCGGTAACACCCTGTTATCAGCATCAGCCATAAGAGACACTACCCCCTTACTGGCTTGGGTATCCTTGATCAGCTATTCGTTCAGGATTTATCTGGATTTTTCCGGTTATTCCGATATCGCTATCGGCAGCGCCCGGCTTTTTGGCATCATTATTCCGGAAAATTTTATCTTGCCATATTTACGCACCAATATCGCCAGTTTTTGGAAACATTGGCATCGCACCCTCTATTCCTGGATTGTAGATTATCTGTTTATCCCCTTGGGCGGGAGCAGGCGGGGACCCTTAATCGCCGCCAGAAATACCCTCATTGCCATGAGTCTGTCCGGACTATGGCATGGAGCCGCTGGGCATTTTCTAGTTTGGGGTTTCTATCATGGGGTTCTCTTGGCAGGCTACAGGATTTATAAGTCAACTTTTCCTAGCTCATACATACCCGCACCCATATCTGTGATCATCACCTTTGTTTTTGTATCTTTAGGTTGGCTGCTGTTTATCGCTCCGGTAAAAATAGCTGCCCTGGCCGCAGCCAAGCTAGTCGGCATTAATTTATGAAACCATTGTTTTATCTTGCTATCATATCTTTATGTTTGAGTTTGGCTCTTTTAGCGATTCTCGTCTTCTCTGCCGGAGGCACCAGTGAATTTATTTACGTCGATTTTTGAGACTTTACTTTCCCGCGGCAATAACTTATCTACATACTTTTTTAAGCTCACCCGGACGGCAATTGTTGGTTATAGCCAAATTAAAGCAGCGGTTGCTAAAATATATTAATCTGCCTTTTGGCTTATCACTTATATGCGTAGTAGAAAAAACCCAACCCCCCCCCACCTGTCTTTAATTTTGCCAGTTTATAATGAACCCCATCGTCTCCAAGCTGGCCTTAAATTAGCCGTAAATTATCTCAAAAAACAATCATATTCCTGGGAAGTCATCGTCGTTGACGATGGTTCCACAGATACCAGCACCTCGAACTGGTGGTCCGGCATCAGCCGGAACTCCCCCGAGGTAAAGTTGATCCGTACGGCTCGCAACTTTGGTAAAGGCCACGCTATTCGTTTGGGTGTTGCCGTCGGTAGGGGAGACTACATAATTTTTTCCGATATTGATTTTTCCGTAGCCATAACTTACCTGCCTCAGTTTTTATCTGCCCTGAAAAAATCAGATATGGCCATCGGCTCTCGCCGCCTGTCCGCTTCCCGTATCACCCAACATCAGCCTTTATTACGGGAATATTTAGGCCGCGGTTTTACTCAACTTTCCAATTGGATTTTAGGCTTGAATCACTCTGACTTAACTTGCGGTTTCAAAGCTTTTCGCTCTAAACCAGCCAAAGATCTTTTCTCTCACCAGCAACTTAATCGTTGGGCCTTTGACGCCGAGATTCTGTTTTTAGCCAAAAAATTCCATTATCGTGTCACCGAGATTCCCGTTACTTGGCACAATAACCCCTTCACTAAAGTCAATCTCTTTAAAGATACTATTACCTCATTAATTTCTCTAGCTCAAATTAGATTAATTCATCTATGAATTGGTTAATTAATCTGCTGCTTCATCGCAGTAACGATTTATCCACCTTCTTTATTCCCAACGCCTATTTTTTCAAACGTTCCTTGCTCCAATTTCATCAAATTCCCCTGTGGAATACTTTTCAATTTCTGAGCCAGCCCTATTTGGCTGATCCTCAAAGCCTCATTTTCTACCCGCCAAACTATCTCTTATTACTCTTGCCGGTCGAACCAGCTCTTCTCATTTTGATTCTGGCTCACCTCGTCCTTGCTGGGGCAGGTGCTTACTTTCTAGCCAAAAACCAATTTAAGTTGTCCCAACTTGCCGCCGTCTTTGTTGCCCTAAGCTTTACCCTGACCCCCAAAATTTTCTCTCACCTAGAAGGCGGCCACTACACCATGCTCATGGCTGTTGCCTGGTTACCCTGGTTTACGTGGTTGGCTCTGAAATTTGTAGCCCGACCCACGCTTAAACATGCTGCCCTCCTGGCATTAGTCGCCTGGCCCATATATCTTAACTACATCAACATTGCTTATTTTGCCCTGCTATTTTTTGCCACTTATTCTTTGTTTTACCTTTTTACTCATAGAACTAAATTTAGTTTTAAACAATATGCCATTAGCTATACGCTATTTACCATTCTATTCTTAGGCCTAATTGCCCCCAATCTCCTGGCTCAATTGGAATTAAGCGATTTCTCCACCCGCAAACTGATGATTTTTGAGTATGTGGCCCAGCCCATTTGGAGCTTTAAGCTCTTCTTGCAAAATCTGCTTTTTCCTTACAGGCTTACCTATTTGCAATTCACTACAGAGAGAATTTTATTTCCGGGCATCGGGGTAGGTGTTTTAGCTATCGTAGGCTGGTTCTCTTGGCGGTCAAAACTGCGCTGGTTTTTTATTAGTTGGATTATCTTTAGCCTCCTTTTCTCTTTAGGGCGAAGAATTCCTTTCTTTATTTTTTTCTACCAATTTTTCCCCCTAATGAAATGGATGCGGATTACTACCAGGCTGTGGATCATCAGCAATCTCCTGATTGCCGTATTCGCCGGGTTCGGTTTAGCCAAAATTAGGCGTAAATTTAACCTCAAGGCGGCTTGGCTGATTCTCAGCTTAAGCCTATTTGAGTTAATCGGTGTCCACATCAAGATTTTTTCTCAGCCCGCCCAACCGGAGTTGCTGCCTACTTCCTTCTACCGCCTCATCGCCGCCGATCAGGAACCCAACTTTCGCACTTACTGTACTACCGCCTGCTTTTCTCTGCGGCAATTAGGTCAATTGAATCTCAACTCGGTTAGTGGTAACAATCCGGTACAAATCGCCAGTTTCGTGGATTATCTTCAGTCAGCCGGTGGTTATCAGTATTGGCATTATGCTCCCATCTTGCCTCCCTATCAAAGCTATGGCGAGCAACCTCAACCCAGCGCCGATATGCTGGGAAAAATGAATGTTAAATATGTAGCCAGCCCCTATCCTCTCACCGACACTGCCTTTCAACTACTTAAAAGTGAATCGGGATTTTATCTTTATCAAAACTTAAGCCAACAACCGGTTTGGTTAAGCCAGGAAGGCGCAGTCGAAATTGTTCGCTTTAGTCCCAATGTTATTAAAATCAAAGTTAACACCGATGCTCCAGATAATTTGCTTACCTTAAGTCAGCAATTTTACCCAGGGTGGCAAGCAGTCGATCAGACTGGTAGTCTCCTCTCCATCATCAACAATAAGCCATTTCTATCCGCCCCAATTACTCCGGCGACTACTGAGGTTACCTTTTCTTATCGTCCCCGCTACCTTACAATAAGCTTAATCCTTTTATGCACATCACTCTTCTCGGTTTTTATTCTGGTCAAGTGGAGCGGGGCGTCGAAGTCTACGCCCAAGAATTAAAACGCTATTTACCCGCTCATCGGGTCGACATCATCTCTGCTCCCAAAATCAATTGGACCAAAGACTTCAGCCGCCAAATCGCCCGGTTCACCAGTCAGACCTTGCGCCAACTTGAGACCGACCCGCCGGATATCCTTTATCCTCTCAATAATCGCTGGCAAAGCATTTTATGTAAATTATTTTGCCTCCGCCATAAAACCAAACTGGTTCTTGGGGGTCACTCCGGCTTAGGTTGGGACGATAAACTCAACCTTTGGCTTTTCCCGGATGTATTTATTTGTTTCACTCACGCCCAGGAGCAATGGGCTAAAACCGTTAATCCTTTGATCAAAACCACGGTCATCCCTCACGGCGTAGATTTACGCCAATTCACTCCTCATGGCCCCAAAGGTAAGTTGAATTTGCCTCGCCCTATTTTTCTTACCGTTTCCGCTCCTCATAAAAATATCCAAGACACCATCGCTGCTGTGGCTCAACTTAATCAGGGTAGCCTCTTAGTCTTAGGTTCAGTCGGCACAACCGTGCCGCATAATATTATTGACCAATACTATCGCGCTGCCGATGTCTTTACCCTCGCCTCCTCGCCCAGCGAGGCTTTTGGCATCTCCTATCTTGAGGCCATGGCCTGCAATTTGCCTGTGGTGGCTACTGATGATCCCATTCGTCGGGAAATTATCGATTCCGCTGGCTTATTTATCGAAAACCCGCACCGAATAGCAGAATACGCTACTACTTTGAAAGCGGCGGCTGAAACATCCTGGGGAAATAAACCTTACCACCAAGCTCAAAAATTTTCTTGGGACACCGTTGCTAACCAATATGAAACAGCTTTTAGCAAGCTTTTGGCAGCCTAGCCTTCTAATCGTCACGCTAGGATTTTTCTGGTTATTTCACAATCGTGGCCTGACCGTTCACGATGAAGGCTACATCCTAGATGCTTCCTGGCGCTTCGTCAATGGCGAAGTTCCTTATCGGGATTTCTTTATTCAATATACTCCGGGCATTGTTTTCACTATTGGTGGCTTATTCAAACTTACCGGGCCCTCTATTCTAGCCGGCCGGTTATTGATGGTCATTATTGGCGGGTTAATCAGCTTATTGCTTTATCGCATTACCCACTCAATCATTCCTAGTCTACTCTTCTTGGCTTGGGGCATACCCCAATTAAACTTTCCTTGGCCCACCTGGTTCGCGCTACTGTTCATGCTCTTGTCTCTTGCCACTAACAAAAAATCTTTCTTATCTGGCATTTTTGCCTCTATCACCTTTCTCTTCAAACAAAACTTTGGCCTAGCTACTATTCTGGCTCATCTCCTCATCCGCCCCAACCTCTTCGGCTTAGTCCTCCCTTTTCTGGCGGTAATTCTTTATTTTCTGGATCACCAAGCTTTACCCGATGCTCTCCAAACTATTTTTGGCTTCAACTGGCATTATGCCCAAGAGGGGATTATGGCTACTTCTTTTCCCTGGCCCAATTTCACTTCCGTCAGTACTATCGGTAAAACCTTTTTCTATTACTTTCCCCTGGTACTCTTGTGCTTTTACGCCTTTAAGTTAGTACGTCGTCAACTCACCCAACCTCAAACCACTGCCTTTACTTATCTGGGCCTATTTTTCTTAGCCGGCCTGCGTCCCACCACTGATATTCTTCACGTCAGCCTAATTTATCCCGCCCTATTCCCCTTAATCGGCTTACTTAAACCCAAATATGGCTGGATTTTATTCATTCCTGTCTTCAGCTTGGGTTTAGCCAAGCTCTATGTCAAGCCCTATGCTGGCTTCGAGGCGCCCTACCTCAAACAGGATCACCCCATCACCGTTTTAGGCAGAGAAACTCTTTTAGTCGATAATCGCGCTTCAGTTTTAGCCCAAGTTGTTAATGCCGTAGAAGATTACACCACCCCCCAGGAACCCATCTTCGTTTACCCCTACGCTCCCATGCTCTATTTCTTAACCGGCCATCCCAATGCCACCAGCTTCCCCATTGCTACCCTTGACTATCTGACTTTATCCCAACAGCATCAGCTGATCAATCAACTTGCTCCAGTTAACTTAATTATTCTCCAGCATCCCCTCCGCCCATCGCCCTCCGACGCCATATATGATTACTTGGTAGACAATTTTCAAACCACTGTCCAAATCGGCGATTATCAGTTACTCCTGCGCCAGTAAGCCATGGATCTTCAACTATTACCTTGGGCTCAAGCTTGGTTTCATTCCGAACCCCGAGAGCAAATATCTTACTATCTGTTCTTAGGGATTATTTTTATCGGCTATTTGATTCTCCGGTTGATTTTTCCAGCCACCCCTCCATCCCGAATCCCTCCCGCTAAATCCATCTTGCCGTGGAAATTATGGGAAATTAGTCTAGTCGCCTTAAGTTTAATTATTCTACTTTACAATCCCAATTTTCGCTCCACTTATGCTAGCTTAGGCAGTTTTTCTCGCTATGAACAGTTTCTCCATCACAATATGTTCGTTGGGAGCATCAACGAAATCATCCATGGCAAAATTCCCCTCATCGACACTTTTAATCCCTATGGCATACTTATTACTGTCTTTCCGGCCCTGATTTTCTCCTTCCTGCCTTTTTCTTACGCCAATTTTTATCTTTATTTAGTCGCTGTTCATCTTATCTATTATTCCTTGCTTTATGTTCTTATCAGGCAGCTTACCCGTTCTCGCTTTCTCGGTTGGTTAGGCTTAGTTTTCATTGCCCGACTGGTTTTTTTAAGGCCCTGGACTGGTCACGACCCATTAAGCATTCCCAGCGTTACCAGTTTCAGATTCTTTTGGGACATCCCCCTATTTTTATCCCTGTCTCGCTTTAATTGGCTCATATTTCCCATCAATTTCTTAGCTTTGCTGTACAACCCGGAAACCGGCCTAGCCCTATCCCTGGCCACGGCTGTGTTTTTTATCCTCAAGCGTCAGTATGCGGATCTCCTCCGGCTACTCTTTACCGCTTTGCTCGCCCCCGTAGCTTATTCTGTCTTTACCTGGGCTATTGTTCGTCAGCTACCTGCCTGGAATCAATTTATAGCTCACCTTCAATTATCTCTCCATGGTTTTGGAACTCTACCTTTACCCCAATTCGGCGCCTACTGGCTGGTTCTGGCAGTCTATATCCTGGCTTTATTTTGGACTGCTAGGCGCCCTCAACCCCTCCTGACTACTTTGGCCGTTTATGGCTTAGCGATTTTCCCTTACTATCTTGGCTTTAGCGAAACCGAGCACCTTTTGGCTGTTAGCCACCCAGCCCTGATTATTTTAATTTGGAACTTGAGCTCTTACCGTCTTGGGAAAACCGTTTTCCTGATCGGATTTCTGTGGTTATTGGTGCATTCACCAGGGCGTTTAATTAGCCTTTATCGCCAGCGCTACACCCAAAGCCCGGGTTTCCTTTGGTCTCATGCTCGCGCCGGCTTTATTCTCACCGATTTACCTCAAGATCAATTTGTTACCGCCGCCCAGACAATTGCCGCCAAAGTCCCACCCCATCACCGGGTTGCTATCATTTCCCGCTATGACACCCTATTGCTAATTATGGCCCAGAGAGCTAACTTAACTAGTTATTATCTTCATGACGTCCAGCTTTTATCTTACCCTATGGTCAATCAAGTAATATCCGAGATTAAAACCAGTCATCCGGAATTTATTTTTGCCGACCCTGTCAAGCAACAATCTTCGGTCGGACAATTGATTTTTCAAAATCTCCAAAACCAACTACAATGGGAACAAACTAGCGGCATGATTGATACTTATCGTTGGCGCCAATTATGAAACCTCAAATTTCCATTATCATCCCCACCTACAACGAAGCCAAATATATCAGTAGCTGTCTCTCTTTCCTAGAACGTCAGACGTTTAAAGCCAAAGAAATCATCATTGTCGACGACGGCTCCACCGATAAAACAGTAGAAACGTTATCAGAATTTCGAATTTTGCGTCAAGTGCATAAAGGCGCAGGCGCAGCCCGTAACCTTGGAGCCAAGCACGCAGTCGGAGACATCTTGGTCTTTGTCGACGCCGACATGGAATTTGAGGCGGATTTTTTAAAACACCTGGTTACTCCCATTGTCGCCGGAAAATCGCGCGGGACTTTTTCTAAACAAGAATTTGTTAAAAACTGGGATAACCCCCAGGCTCGATCATGGAGTTATTGCTTGGGGCTTAAAGATAATCGCCTAATTCCCGGCAATTACCCCGATACCGCGCCGGTATTCCGGGCCATCCTAAAATCCGAATTTGATCGCGTCGGCGGCTTTGATGAAGACAGGGGATACGACGATGACTGGTCATTATCTGAAAAATTAGGCTACCAAGCTATTGCTACTGATGCGGTTTATTATCATCACAATCCGGATTCTTATCTGGAAATTTTCCGCCAAGCCCGCTGGCGCGCCTCCCAAAAGTACAAATTGAGTTTGATCAGGAATTTAGCTTTTCCACCCTATAACTTAGCCAAACTTTTCTTTACCTGTGGCACAGTCATCGGTTTAATTTTCCCACGAAACCGTAAATGAACAAAAAGTTATTATTAATTTTATTTTTAGCCCTAATCTTGCGCCTTATTAGCCTCAATCAGTCGCTTTGGCTAGACGAGGGCATCCAGTGGTGGGCGGTGACCACCTTTCCCCTAAAACACTTAGTCACCGAGTACATCAAGGGAGATTTTAATCCTCCGCTTTTCCACGTCGTTTTATACTTCTGGGTCAAACTTTTCGGCGATTCGGAGATCGCCCTCCGCCTGCCTTCAGTTTTATCTGGTCTAGGAACAGTTTATTTCATTTACAAAATTGGAGGGCTAAGAGCTGCCTTGCTAGGAGCTACGGCTCCTTTACTGATTTATTACAGCCAGGAAGCTCGCATGTATAGTTTGGCTGCATTCACCGCTACCGCCACTCTCTACTTTTTAATCAAAAAATCTAAGTATTACTTTATATTTGCCATCTTAATGCTCTATTCTCACTATCTCACCTGGTTGTTAATTCCTATGCTACTTGTACTACATTTGCTACCTACGCTACTGGCATTAGCTTTTCTTATCCCCTGGCTACCTATCCTTTGGTCGCAACTCAATCAAGGCTTGGGTGCTGCCACCAACCCAATCTGGGCTGGCTTAAGCAGTCTGTCTCTCAAAAACATTTTTTTAGTTCCCATCAAGTTCCTCATCGGCCGCCTGCCCGTCGATTTTAATTTTTATTATGCTTTTACGCTCTTTATACCCTTATGCCTAGCTGCTTACTTGATTTTTAAAGCTAGAAACAAATTACTTTACGCTTGGTCTTTTACCCCCCTGATTCTGGGCGCTTTTATTTCCCTCAAAATTCCCGTCTTCTCCTATTTCCGCTTCTTATTCGTTTTGCCTGCCTTTTATCTCCTTCTCGTTCTCGGAGCCGCTAAAACAAGATACTCTAACTTATTGATTGGATTTTTTATAGGCATTAATCTACTCGCCGCTAGTCGCTACCTTCTAGACGCTAATCTGCATCGCGAAGACTGGCGTTCAGCCATCAGCTACATCCACGCTACCGACCCAAACAGTCAGGTATTGATTATCTCTGCCACTCACAGCCCGTTTGAATATTACGATCGGGAACAATCCAGCCACATCCACGAAACCGATCTTAACCGGCTTATCAACCAACCTTCTGTTTGGTACATTCCCTACGCCCAACCCATCTTTGACCCTGATGACAAAATCCGCCGCACACTTGACAAGCTTGGCTTTAAAGCAGTTAGTGAGCGCCACTTCCGCGGCGTCACCGTCATCCGCTATGAAAACCCCAAGGCTAAGTTATTTTCTAAAATCTAATGTTTTTTCATCGCTGGCATCCGCAACTTTATTTACGCTACGCCCCCATAGTTCATTACATCACCAAACTTAATTTAGCCCACCCTAAAATTCTTGAAGTCGGCTCGGGTTCACTCGGTATCGGCCCCTATCTTAATCAACCATTTACCGGCATCGATGTCGATTTCTCCGGTCCCAACTGGCCGGCGATGAGACAAATTACAGCCTCCGCAGCGAATCTGCCTTTTGCCGACCACAGTTTTGATGTTGTCATCTGCACCGACACCCTGGAGCACATCCCGCCGAAGATGAGACAAAGAGTGACTACTGAGTTACTCCGCGTGACCAAAAGTGACCTAATTTTGGCTTTCCCTGCTGGCGACCTGGCTGCCCAACAAGATCAGGAATTAGACCAGCTTTATCGTCACCGCTTCGGCCAACCCTTCCCATTTTTAACCCAACACTTGCAATATGGCTTGCCCAGCGCAGGTCAGGTGACCAATTGGCTTAAACCGGCTAAAATCCGCATTTTCACTGCTCATAATCTTAAGCTCCGGCGTTGGTTTATGTCCGGCTGGATGACAAGGTCCGTCCCTGTCAACGTCTTCTTCCGCAAGGTCTTACTCTTATTCCTCCCCTTACTCAGGCTTCTTGACCAACCTCCGCCTCACTACCGGACTTATATATTTGCTAAGATTAACCCATGAGAATTGGTATCGATGTCACTCCGGCCATTTATGAACATACCGGAGTCGGAGTCTACACTCGCCAGTTAGTATTTCATCTTTTGAAACAATTTCCCAAAGATCACTTTATTTTGTTTGCTTCCACCTTGCGGGGCCAAAAAAAATTATGGGACTATCTCAAGACATTAGCGATCTATTCCAACTTTACTATCAAAATCTATCCTTTCCCTCCTCTAATCACTGAAACTCTGTGGAATCGACTTCATCGTGTTGCCGTCGAAAAATTAGTTGGGGAGGTTGATGTGTTTCATGCTTGGGACTGGCAGCAGCCTCCCGCCAGTAAAGCTAAAATTGTCACTACTATTCATGACCTGACCACCTTAAAATTCCCTGAGTATCAACACCCCAAAACAGTATCTGTTCATCACCGTCGTCTCCATTGGGTAACCCAAGAAGCAGCCAGCTTGATAGCCGACTCACATGCCACCAAAGAAGATATTAAGACGCTGCTCGACATTCCTGACGCCAAAATCCACGTCGTTTACCTGGCTGCCGGTGAGCAATTTAGTCCACCTACCAGCAAAGAAATAATCCGGGTGAAACGAAAATATAATTTACCGGAAGAATTCATCTTAACCGCTAACTTACACGATCCCAGAAAAAACGCTCCAGCGGTAATCAAAGCCTCCCCCTTGCCCGTATTTAACCTCACTGGTTCTATTCCCAACCAAGACCTACCCGCTGTATACGCCGCCGCCGCCGCGTTTGTGTTCCCTTCACTTTATGAAGGTTTCGGCTTACCGGTCCTTGAAGCCATGTCTGTTGGTTGTCCAGTGGTTACCTCTGACCGCGGCAGCCTCAAAGAAGTCGCCGGCGATGCCGCCATTCTAGTTAACCCGGAAAACATTGACTCTATTACTCAAGGCATTAACCAAGCCCTAGCCACCCGCGGTAAACTAATTGCCGCCGGCCTAGGCCAAGCCAAAAAATTCTCTTGGGACAAAACAGCTAAGCTTACCATGGAGGTGTATCAATCATGCTTATAGGCATCGATGGCAACGAAGCTAATATTAAGGAACGAGTCGGATCTAATGTTTACGCTTTCGAGTTAATTACGGAAATTACCAAACGGGATCAACATAATGAGTACATTATTTACTTGCGTGAAAACAGAGTACATGATTTACCCAAATTCAGAGCAGGATTAAATTATAGGATTCTTCCGCCCAAAATTCTTTGGACCCAATGGCGTTTACCCCTGGATCTTTACTGGCATCAACCTCGGCCCCAGATCTTCTTTACGCCGGGCCATTATGCTCCCCGCTTTTCCTCGGTTCCCACCGTCATTTCTATTCTTGATTTAGCTTTCCTTAAATTTCCTCAATTTTTTAAACCAGCAGTTTTAAGCCAACTCAAAAACTGGACTAAATATTCTATTCAAAAAGCCAGCCATATCTTTGCTATTTCTGAGCATACTAAACAAGATATTATTAATTATTATGGAGTTGATGCTACCCGCATCACTGTTACTTACCCCGGCATTCACCCCCGCTTCCGTCAAACATACTCACCGGATCAAATTAAAGTAGTTTTAACTAAATACCATTTGCCAACTAGCTACTTACTATTTGTGGGTACCCGCCAACCCCGCAAAAATCTAGACAAACTAATTCAGGCAGTTGAACAAATACCCAATGCCAAATTAATCATAGTCGGCAAAACCTGGTACCAGTTTAAAAAATCCGAAATCCGAAATCCGAAATCCGAAAAAATTATTACCCTCGACTACATTTCAGATGAAGACTTGCCCTTGCTTATGCTTGGCTCGCAAGCCCTTGTGCTACCATCTCTTTACGAGGGCTTTGGTATCCCCGTGGTTGAAGCTATGGCCGTCGGCACCCCCGTAGTTGTGTCCAATGTTAGCTCGCTTCCCGAAGTAGTAGGGGATAGTGGTGTTCTGATAGACCCAGAGAGCGTTGACAGTATTGCCAAGGGACTGCGCAGCGTGATAAGCCTGTCGAACCAAAAAAGAGTACAATTGATCAAGTTGGCTCAACAGCGCAGTCGCCAATTTACTTGGGCCAACTGCGCCAGAAAAGCTTTGGAGGTATTAAATGCCGTCACCGCTTAAAGATAGAATGGGCCACCAATTAACCTGGCCTGAAGCCAGCCAGAAAATTACCAGTCGGTTTTATAATTACTTTCTGGATGCCCAAGTGGCCCTGCTTTGGCTGTTAGGCTATATACCCTCCCACGCTTTCAGAAAATTCGTCTTTCGCCTGTCAGGAGTCAAGATTGGTAAAAAATCCACAATTCACATCGGCTGCCGTTTTTATCAACCCAAAAATGTCACCGTAGGGCAGGGGACAATCATTGGCGACCACGCTACGCTTGATGGTCGTGCCCCCCTCACTATCGGTAATCATGTGGACATTGCTTCCCAGGTGATGATTTATAACTCAGAACACGATATTCACTCAGACGACATGCGCCCCATTGAAGCTCCGGTGGTGATCGAAGATTATGTCTTTATCGGTCCCCGGGCTATCATTCTTTCCGGGGTAACCATTGGTAAAGGCGCGGTTGTAGCCGCCGGCGCCGTAGTTACCAAAGACGTGCCCCCCCGCGCCATCGTCGGCGGCGTCCCGGCACAGATCATAGGTGAACGCAAACTCACCGACTTCAAATACCGCCTCGGCCGCTTCCGCCTGTTTCAATGAAACTCTCTATTATCATCGTCAGTTTTAATACTAAAAAACTGATTTTAGATTGCCTGGAATCAATTTTTGCTACTACCGGCGATCTGAACCTAGAGGTTATTGTGGTTGACAATGATTCGGTCGATGACTCACCAGTGGCAATTAAAGATAATTTTCCTCAAGTTAAGCTGATAACCAACACCACCAACACCGGCTTTGCCAAGGCCAACAATCAAGGCATTAAAGTAAGTTCAGGAGACTACATTATGCTGTTAAACTCCGACACTATTGTTAAACCCAATGCCCTGGAAATTTTAATTGACTATCTTGATTCTCATCCTCAAGTCGGTATCGCTGCCCCCCAATTGTTAAATCCGGATGGTTCTATCCAACCTAACGGCGGTTACCTACCTCGCCTGTCCAACATCATAGCCTGGATGCTGTTTATCGACGATCTTCCCTTCATCCGGCCCTGGTTCTGGTCTTATCAACTTCGCTACCTCCCCGGTTTTCGCCGGACTCATGCCATGGGTTGGCTTCAGGGCGCGGCTTTAGTTCTGCGCCGCCACACCCTTGAAGAGATCGGACTTCTTGACGAAAATATTTTTATGTACGCCGAAGACGTAGAAATTTGCTATCGGGCCCAAAAATCAAACTGGCAGGTTGTGCTTTTCCCCCCAGCTCAAGTAATTCATGCCGGCTTTCAAAGCGGTTCATCCGAAAAAGCTATCCTGGGCGAATATCAGGGGTTGAAGTACATCTTTCAAAAACACAAACCTGCCTGGGAACTGCCCCTTCTCCGCTTTAGCCTCAAATTAGGCGCCACCTTACGCCTGATCATTTTTGGTACAATTCTAAGAGACAAGCAAAAATATGCCATCTATAAAACCGCTCTTGTATTGGCTTGACGCCAATCTTCTTCTCATCCTGGCCGGGTTCTTGTTAATCTTCATTCCTCTCTATCCTAAATTACCCCTGTTTGACATTTTACCCGGCTACATTGTCCGGGTCAGACTGGAAGACTTCTTAGTGGCCTTGTCCCTCCTGGTTTATTTACTTCAGGTCTTCCGCCGCCACGCCCCCTTCCACAGCCTGCTCGTGATTCCCATCGGCATTTATCTGCTGATTGGTTTCGTCTCCACCGCTTCAGCCGTGTTTATTACCCACACGGTTCCTATCCAACCTATCCACTATGGTAAAAGCTTATTGCATTGGCTCCGCCGCCTCGAATACTTCTCTCTATACTTTGTCTTCTATGCCGCTGTTCGTTCCCGCAACACCGCTCGTAACCTGGGATTATTATTGGGATTAGTCACTCTATTGGCTACCCTTTATGGCTTGGGCCAAAAGTTATATAGCTGGCCGGTTTACTCCACCATGAACCGGGAATTTGCCAAAGGCTGGCGCCTAGTGTTAACCGAACATGCCCGCGTTCCTTCTACCTTCGCCGGCCACTACGATTTTGCCGCCTGGTTAGTTTTAAGCCTGACGCTTTTTGCCAGTTTGCTCCTGTTTACCCCCAATAAATTCATTCGCACTTTCGGTACCATCAGTTTTGTCGCCGGCCTAGGTTCGCTGGTCATGACTGCTTCCCGGGCTTCTTACCTAGCCTATCTAGCCGCAGTATCTGTGACCGTTTTCTTGCTGGCTTTACGCAAGGGTTTATTTTGGGGTCTGTCTCGTTGGCTGGGCTTGATTACAGTCAGTGTGGTCATGATGCTCTCCTTTGGAGAATTATCTGATCGCCTGGCTCACTTTTTTAATTTCGGCAGAATTACCGCTTATATCAAATCCGATCTGCTTAAAATCAAACCCCGCGACGATAATTATTTGAATTTAACCCAAGATTTAGCCCTGGTTTATGTCCCTTCCGACCAACCCCCGGTACCCGCACCTAGCTTCCTACCACCGGATGTCTACGAAGCCATTCCCGAACCTTTCCCGGCTGATGACCCCCGAGCTACCGGCGGCGGTAAGTTACGCTATGACGCTAGTGGCTCGGCTATAGTTGATAAACCCAGAATTTATTCGGACACTGCTTTCGCTTTTGGCCTCTCCTCGGCTATCCGCTTCGACGCCCTTTGGCCCCGGGCGATTCAACGCTGGTTGACCAACCCCCTCTTAGGTTCAGGCTATGCTACTTTGACTGCCGAAAAAATCGGTATTTTTACCGAAGCCGAATCTACCGACAATGATTATTTACGGGCTCTGGGAGAAACCGGCCTTTTAGGCTTTTTGAGCTTTTACGGCATTATCTTCATTGCTTTGCGTTATGCTTGGATTAATCGGCATAAACTCACCAGTCCTCCGGTTTATGCTCTGGTGGCCGGTATCGCCACCGGCGCCCTGGGGTTATTGATTAATGCCACTTATATCGACGTGTTTGAAGCCTCTAAGGTCGCCTTTACTTTTTGGGCCCTGATGGGCCTAATGGTAGCTACTATTGACCACGCATGAAACACTACTTGATCTTAACCGCCTTATTAGTCTTGGCCGCCGGTGTTCGCTTGTATCGGATTAATGCCCCCTTAGCCGATTGGCATTCTTGGCGCCAAGCCGACACCGCCGCCGTTACCCGTCGCTATGTCCAAGAGGGCATTGACTTGCTTCGCCCCCGCTACGACGATCTTTCCAGCATCCCCTCCGGCCGGGACAATCCTCAGGGTTACCGTATGGTTGAGTTTCCCTTCGTTAACGCTCTGACCGCCTGGCTCTATGGGCTATTTTCGCCTCCGCTGGAAATTCACGTCTTCTCTCGCTTGGTTTCCATTATGTTTTCTTTGGGGTCACTCGTTTTCCTCTATTTACTGATTCACAGACTATCTGATTCACTTACAGCGACTTTAGCCGCTGTCACCTTTACCCTGCTGCCCTACAATATCTATTTTTCCCGCACTATCCTGCCCGAAGTTCCCCTGGTTTTCTTCTCCTTAGGCATGCTTTACTTCTCTGTCCGCAATCAGATCTTATTAGCTACTATTTTTGCCGCCCTAGCTTTATTACTAAAGCCCTACGCTTTATTTTTATTCCTGCCTGTCGCTTACTGGGCTTTCCGCCACCGGCGCTATACTTACCTACTTTTATTGCTGGCCGTTATTCCCTTGCTTCTTTGGCGCTTTTGGATCCAGCAATTTCCTGAAGGCATCCCGGCTTTCACCTGGTTATTAAACGGCAACGGCATCCGTTTCAAGGGCGCCTGGTTTCGCTGGCTGTTTGCCGACAGACTTGGTCGGCTGATTTTAGGCTATTTTGGCCTGATCCCTTTTGGCTTAGGTATGTTAGTTAAACCCGAAGCCAAAGCCGGCTGGTTTTATCACTTTTGGCTTTTGGGCATCTTAGCCTACTTGGCCGTATTTGCCACCGGTAATGTTCAGCACGACTACTACCAAATCATCGCCATTCCTATAATCAGCATCTTTGTCGCCCAGGGTCTGGCTTTTCTTTTGAAACCACCGGCTGAATTTTCTAAATTAATTTGTAATTTAGCATTTATAATTTGTAATTTATTTATTTTAGCTTTTGGCTGGTATCACGTTCGCGACTATTTCAATATTAATCACCCCGAAATAGTCGCAGCCGGCCAAGCTGCCGATAAACTGTTGCCACCTGACGCCAAAGTTATTGCCCCCTATCAGGGTGATACTGCCTTCTTGTATCAAACCAACCGCCGTGGCTGGCCTATCGGCGGTGACATCAACACTAAAATCAACTTGGGTGCCACTCATTACGTTACCACCACCTTCGACGATGAAGCGAAAACTCTTGTTCGGCAATACCAGATTATTAAACAAACCAACAGTTTCATTATCATAGATCTAACCGGCCAATGAAAATCCTCATGCTCACTCCCTACTTGCCTTACCCGCTGGTTTCCGGTGGCCAAATCCGCACCTATAATTTATTAAAGCATCTCCAAGACAAACACGATATTACTCTCTTCTCCTTCATCCGCAAAGATGATGAAAGGCAGTATTTACCGGAACTGGAAAAATTCTGTCGCCAGGTGGTAGTTTTCCCCCGTCGTCCTGCCTGGAGCCTGAGCAACATTCTTTTGGCCGGCTTTTCCGCCTTTCCTTTTGTGATGATCTCCACCTACTTGTCTAAAACCGTGCGTCAGGCTATTGCTGCGGCTATTAATCGGGAAAAGTATGACGTCATCCACGCCGAACCTTTTTACATGATGCCGAATATTCCTAAAACCCATATTCCCATTCTCCTGGTCGAGCAAACTATAGAATATTTGGTCTACCAAAAATACGCCGATGATTTTTCTTTTTGGCCCCTTAAACTCTTACTTTACCTTGATGTCCTCAAGCTGCGGTTATGGGAGCAATATTTTTGGCGTCGGGCTACTCGACTAGTAGCCATGTCTGGGCAAGATCGCCAAATTATGCTCAAAGCCACTCATGGCCACAAGCAAATTGACGTAGTCGCTAACGGTGTTGATATCGATTACTTCAATCAAATCCGCCGCCGGCGTCATTCGCCTCCCACTATCCTTTTCGTCGGTAATTTCAAATGGCTACCTAACAAAGACGCCGCCGTTTTTCTGGCGCAAGAGATTTGGCCCTTAATTAAATTTAAGCTTCCTCAAGCCCGGCTGTGGATTGTCGGCGCTAATCCCACCCCCGAAATTAAACGCTTGAGTAAAATTTCCGACGTAGTCGTTGAAGGAGAAATTACCGATATCAGGGATGCTTTTTCCCGGGCAGATATCCTCCTCGCCCCCATCCGTAATGGTCGGGGCACCAAGTATAAAGTCCTCGAAGCCATGGCTACTGGCTTGCCCGTAGTGACTACCCCTTTAGGTATAGATGGCCTGGATGTTGTTCCCGGTCGGCATGCCCTGGTTGCCACTACGGCTCAAGATCTGGCTAGCGCCACCGTCAAGTTGATCAACGCCCAACCTCTCGGCCAAAAAATTGCCGCCGCCGCCAAACACCTGGTGACTCAAAAATATAATTGGTCGATTATTTCTAGTAATCTTGATCGTATTTACCAAGAATTAGGTCAACGCCAATGAAGTTATCGATCATCATTGTTTCTTACAACACCAAAGATTATCTTCACCTGGCACTTCAATCAATTAAACAGTCTCGGGATAAATTAGCCAAAGAGGTTATTATAGTCGATAATGGCTCATCTGACGGCAGCAAGGAAATGATAAGTCGCCAGTTTAATTGGGTGAAGTTAATTCCAACCCCTAAAAACTTAGGCTACGCTGCTGCCAACAATTTGGGGTTAAATCAAGCTCGGGGTGAATATATCTTATTTCTCAACTCGGATACCCAAATTCTGCCCGATACCCTATCTATTATGGTAGATTTCATGGATCGCCACCCCGATGTAGGGATCAGCACTTGCCGGGTAGAATTACCCTCTGGCCAAATTGACCCCGCCAGTCACCGGGGCTTTCCCACTCCCTGGGTTGCCTTGACTTACTTTACCGGTTTAGAAACAGCTTTTCCCAAACTTAGGTTATTCGGGCAATATCATCAAGGATGGCAAGATTTATCTACGCTTCACGAAATCGACAGCCCGGCCGGAGCTTTTTTCTTAACCCGTAAGCTTATTCTCGACGCCATCGGTGGTTTTGATGACCGTTTTTTTATGTATGCCGAAGATTTAGATTTAAGCTTAAGAATCAAGCAAGCCGGATGGAAAATTATGTATGTGCCGCTTACCAAAATCATTCACCACAAGAAAAAATCCGGCCGTGAATCTACCCACATCCCCACCCGTACCCAAACCCATGACCAGTTCTTTATCACGATGAAACTCTTTTATGATAAACACTATAAACACCGATACCCTCTTATAATCCGCTGGTTAGTACTCATGGGTATCAAAATAATTAGGTCAATTAGAAATTAGTAATTAGAAATTATGCGCATAGGTATTGACGCCCGTCTCTATGGCTTGGAACACGCCGGTATTGGCCGCTACGTCATGCATTTGGTTAAAGAGCTGCAGCAACTGGATACCACCAACGAACATGTCCTGTTTTTGGGACAGGATGACTATGATACCCTCAAATTTCCCGCCCACTGGACCAAAGTTTTAGCTGATGTTCGCCACTATACCCTCAAAGAACAACTAACTTTACCCCAACTGATCAAATCCACCCACGTAGATCTAATGCACTTTCCCCACTTCAACGTCCCTTTATTTTATAGTGAGCCTTTTGTCGTCACCATTCACGATCTGCTTTGGCATGAATTTAAAGGGTTTAACGTCACTACGCTCAACCCCCTGATTTACTTCCTGAAATATGGTGGTTACCGATTGGTAGTTAATCATGCCCTGGTCCAAGCTCGCCACATTCTCGTTCCCAGTTTCTGGGTCCGCCAAAAACTTATCGACCAGTTTGGCTTACCGGGAAACAAAATTACCGTCACTTACGAAGGCATTGCTAGCACTTTCTCTACCAACGTTAAAACCAGCCAGCCCAAAATCCCGTTCGTGGTTTATACTGGCAGCGCCTATCCTCACAAAAACCTAAGACTCCTTTTTGAGGCGATTAAATTAATCAACCAGAAAGGCGTGGTTTTAAGTTTAGCCATCGTCAGCAGCCGCTCGGTTTTCTTAGACGAGCTCAAGGCCTATGTTCACCGAGAACACCTAAGACCCTACGTTAAATTCACTGGTTTCTTAACCGATCAAGATTTGCGATTGTTGTACGGCCAAGCTACAGCCCTAGTTCATCCTTCATTATCTGAGGGCTTTGGCCTTACCGGCCTAGAAGCCATGGCCGCCAATCTGCCCGTTTTGGCCTCCCGCGCCGGGTCCCTGCCGGAAATTTACCAAGACGCGGCGCTTTACTTCGACCCCCGCGACCCAGCTGATCTCACCGCCAAATTAACCCAACTTTTAACTGACCCCCAATTAGTCGCTGATTTACGCGCCAAAGGCAGGCAGCTAGCCCGAACTTATTCTTGGTCTACTACCGCCCAAAAAACCCTGGAAGTCTATCAAAAGGTTTTATGAAACTTGCCCTGGTTTACGATCGGATTAATAAGTGGGGTGGGGCAGAGCGGTTGCTGACCCACCTGCACCACCTCTGGCCTCAAGCCCCGGTTTACACCGGCGTGTATCATCCCAAGCGTACGCCTTGGGCTAGAGGTTGGGACATTCGCCCCAGTTTCGTTAACCGCCTCCCCTTCGCCTCCGCCAATCACGAATGGTATTTCTGGCTCATGCCCCTGGCTTTTGAAACGTTTAATTTTGATGGCTTCAATACGGTCTTCTCAATCTGTGCGGATTTCACTAAAGGGATTATCACCAACCCCAAGCAAACCCACATTAGTTATATTTTAAGCCCCACCCGTTATCTTTGGCTGGCCCCCCAAGAATATCGCCACTGGGCCAAATTTCCCCTTATGCCCATTGTCTTAAATAAACTTAGGCTGTGGGATTATCTGGCTGCCCAACGTCCCGATGTCTTACTCACAATTTCTCAAACCGTCCGCCGCCAAATCCACAAGTACTATCATCGTGACGCCACCGTTATCTACCCCCCTACGGACACGGATTTCTTCAAACCGAAAACTGAAAACTGGCAACTGACAACTGACAACTACTTTCTTATCGTTTCCCGCCTCGTGCCTCACAAAAACATAAAGCTAGCTATTACCGCCTTTAATCAACTCCAGTTGCCCTTAAAAATTGTCGGCACTGGTCGCCATGGCCAACGACTCCGCCGCCTAGCCGGACCTACCGTAGAATTTATCGGTGAATTGACAGACAGCCAGCTGCTCGGTTACTATCAAAGTTGCCGTGGCTTAATCTTCCCCGGGGAAGAATCATTCGGCCTGACTATGGTGGAAGCCCAAGCTTGCGGCAAACCGATTATCGCCCTGAATCGCGGTGGCGCTGCCGAAATCATTAACCATGAAACTGGAATTTTATTTGATTCACCCACTATTTCCAATCTGGTTACTGCTGTCAAAAATTTCCCTAAAGCTAGCTTTAGCTGGCAAGCTTGTCGCCATAATGCCCACAGGTTCAGTTTAGACAAATTTAACCGTGCCATGGAACAAATACTATGAAAGCAGTTATCTTCGCCGGCGGAGCCGGTACCCGGATGTGGCCGGTGAGCCGTAAAGCTTCTCCCAAACAATTCGAGAAGCTGATCAATGATCAATCTACTCTTCAACTCGCCGTAGATCGATTACGTCCAGAATTCCTCTGGGAAGATATTTATATCTCCACCGGCGCCGAATATGCTCATATCATCCGAGAGCAGGTACCTCTATTACCTGCGGAAAACCTGATCGCCGAACCGGAAATGCGCGACGTGGCTGCTGCCGTCGGTTACATCGCGGCTATTTTCTCGAATCGCGGTCGCCACGAACCATTTGTGATTCTTTGGAGCGACCATCTCATGTCAAAAACAGTTGTATTTAAACAAGTTATTTCCATTGGTGCCAAATATATCGAAGATCATCAAGACAAAATTTTATTTGTCGGCCAAAAAGCCCGTTTCCCCAACCAAAATTGCGGTTGGATTGAAATGGGCAAAGTCATCGCTAGCACCGATAATCTTAATATTCACGAATTCGTTAGTTGGCACTACCGGCCCAGTCTGCAACAAGCTCGGGTTTTCTTCCATCGCCCCAATTTCAGTTGGAACCCGGGTTACTTTATCGCCACTCCCCAATTTTTACTTGACCGCTATCAAGAGTTTATGCCCGAAATGTATAAGCAATTGATGATTTTACGTGGTCATCCGGAAAAATTAACCACCCTTTACTCCCGCTTAGAAAAAATTCACTTTGACACGGCTATTTTGGAGCGCCTAAAGCCGGAGCAAGCCGTCGTCGTTTCCGCCGACATGGGTTGGAGCGACATCGGTACCTGGGAGGCTCTCAAAGAAGCGCTCCAAAAGGAGCCGCAAGAAAACATTACCAAGGGTAAGGTAGTTACCTATCACACCAAAGACAGCCTGGTCTATAACTACACCGACAAGCTGGTTGCCACCCTGGATTTAGAGGGTATGTTAATCGTGGTTACCCCAGACGTGATCATGGTCTGTCCCCAGGAATCGGTTCCCGACATCAAAAAAGTTATCGAAGAATTAATAACTACGGGCAATAAGCAATATACCTAATAAATGATCAAGCGCTTTTTAGACATTATTTCGGCCCTGATTTTAAGTGTGGTATTTTTACCCGTTTGGATTATTATGCCTATTTTAATTAGACTGGATTCCCCTGGCCCGATCATTTATAAACACAAACGCGTCGGCAAAGGCGGCCAAGAATTTTGGCTGTATAAATTCCGGACCATGGTCCACAACGCCGACGAAATTCTGTTCCAAAAAAACCCCAAGCTTTTAGCCAAATTCAGACAGGGTGACTGGAAGCTAGCTCGCGATCCTCGGATTACTACTTTAGGCCGAATCATGCGTTCGATTACTATCGACGAATTTCCCCAACTTTACAACGTGCTTAAAGGCGAAATGAGCCTGGTTGGTCCCCGGGCTTACCTCAAAAAAGAATTGATATCTCAACAGCAAAAATACCCCTATACCAGAGGCCTAATTAAAGATATTTTAAGCGTTAAGCCGGGTATCACCGGTCCCTGGCAAACTTCCGGCCGCAACGAAATTCCGTTTGACAAACGCGCCCAAATGGATGCACACTATGCTAGAAACTTATCTCTAACTCGAGATTTATGGATCATCCTCAAGACCCCCCAGGCTATGTTCAGCAAGTGGTAAACCCCCCCAAAGTTCACTGGTGGAAAATAGCCATCTTAATTTTAGTGCTATTAATAGCTTTGGGAGTAGCCATTGCCGTTCCTACTCTTAAAACCCTGAATTTAGCCAAAGACACTCTCAACTTAGCCCGGGAAACTTATACCTTAGGTAAAAACCAGGATCTGGTAGCCGCCAATACTAAACTTACGGCCACCAAGCTTCAGTTAGAACGCACCCGGACTCAATATCAAGTCCTCAAGTGGACTAAATTTATTCCCCTGATCGGCGCTTACTGGCAAGACGGCAATCATTTCCTTACCGCTGGCTTAGCCGGTATAGATTCAGCCCAAATTATCGGATCAGCCCTGGAACCCTACGCCGACGTTTTAGGTTTCAAAGGCCAGGGAAGCTTCTTGGGCGGCACGGCTGAAGACCGGATTGTCACCGCAGTCCAAACCCTGGAAAAAGTCATGCCGGAAATTGATAAAGTAGCCGATAAACTTAAAACTGCCGAAAATGAACTGGCGCAAATTAACCCCCGCCGTTACCCCCGTGAAGTCAAGGGTAAACCCATCCGCTCGCTCGTAGCCCAAGCCCAAACCTTCAGTCGCGACGCTGTCATTGCCGTGACCGACGCTCGGCCGGTAATCGAGCTCTTACCCCAAGTCATGGGCGTCGATATCGAACGCAAATACTTAGTTTTATTCCAAAATGACGCCGAACTTCGGGCCACCGGTGGCTTTATGACTGCTTATGGCATCTTGCGCCTGGACAAAGGTCGGGTCAATGCCGAAAAAAGCGACGACATTTATGCCTTAGATGCTAAATTCAATCAGCGTCTGAAAAGTCCAGATCCCATCAAGCAATATTTGCCACTGGTTTTCTACTGGCACTTACGGGATATGAACCTGTCTCCTGACTTTAAGGTGTCTATGGATACATTTACTACCTACTACCAAACTCTACCCGGTGAACCGGCGGCTAAACAGTTAACCGGAGTTATTGCCGTTGATACCCAGGTTTTAAAACACCTATTAGATGTATTAGGGCTAATTGAGGTGCCCGGTTTTGGCAGCTTCACCAGCGACATCGAACCTGTCTGTAATTGCCCTCAAGTCATTTATCAAATGGAACTCATAGCCGATCGGCCCGTGGCTACCATTAAAGACAGTCGCAAAGGGGTCATCGGCCCCATGATGCAAACCATTTTGCTTAAAGCTTACGGTTCACCCAAAGCTACGTGGCCCAAGCTGGTTGAAACGGTCGTCCGCGATATCAATGAAAAACATATCTTATTCTACTTCTTCGAAGATAAATTCCAGCAGGCTGCCGAAG
>Ga0209541_10001321_pt1 | contig 49521 bp, 52 predicted proteins | sample RifCSPlowO2_01_FD_184027 | JGI IMG/M metagenome (GOLD analysis project Ga0209541, IMG submission 184027) | Groundwater microbial communities from Rifle, Colorado - Rifle CSP2_plank lowO2_0.1 (SPAdes) (version 2) | ecosystem: Environmental > Aquatic > Deep subsurface > Groundwater | place... | reverse complement strand
GGCCTTTCCCCTGCTCTCCCATAACGGAGCCTAGAAAGACATTGAGTGCTTCCGGACGAAGGCGGGCACCCTGGCATATCTCGCAAGGTTCATCGCCGAAGAAATATTTTGAGCCGAGCCCGTTGCACGCCGGGCATGCACCATAAGGAGAGTTGAACGAAAAGAGACGCGGCTCTATTTCGGGAAATGAGAATCCGTCATACGGGCACATGAACTTGGCCGAGATGATGCGCGAGGTACCCGCAGTATCGGTTATCTTTACCAAGCCGTTCGATTCGTGAAGCGCGCGCTCAATGGATTCTGATGCGCGTTCGCGCGCGCCTTTTGGATCATCCGAGAATTCGGAAACGAATATCTCGTCAACCACAACGTCAATATCGTGCTTATGATTCTTCTCAAGAATTATCCTCTCGCGCAGTTTCTTTTCTTCCCCATCTATGACGACCTTCTCAAATCCCTTGTTCAGCAAATCATAAAGTAGCTGGTAGTATTCGCCTTTCCGTCCTACGACCATCGGCGCGCTTACACGTATCCTCTCTTTAGAAACATCTTTTGTAAGTTTTTTGTTTTCGCTGGTTTTCGGAGCTTTCTTGGTTTTTCTCGCCGTGTCTACAATAGCAAGGACTGATTCAAGAATTTCCTCGTTTGAATGCCGCCGCACCTCGCGACCGCAAGTTAGACAGTGCGCCTTACCAACGCGCGCATAGAGAACTCGCAGATAATCATAGATCTCTGTAATAGTAGCGACCGTAGAACGCGGGTTGTTAGAGCGCGACTTCTGGTCAATAGAAATAGCAGGAGAAAGGCCCGATATGTCGTCCACGTCGGGCTTTTGCATTTGCCGCAGGAATTGTCGTGCATATGCCGATAGCGATTCAACATACTTGCGCTGGCCTTCGGCAAAAATAGTATCAAAGGCCAAAGATGACTTGCCAGAACCGGAAAGCCCTGTGCAAACTATCATTTTATTGCGCGGCATTCTAACCGTAATATTCTTGAGATTATGAGTTCTTGCACCGCGAATTATAATTTCGTCTTCCATAGCTATTTTTCTTGCCCGCCCAAGAACCAACTTTGGCTTCCTTTCGTTGAGGCGCGAATATGTATGTTTGACACTCTCGCCATATGGTTTGAAGCAAATATGTAATTTCTAAATTCCTCAACCAAGCCAAAGTTTGGTGCGGGGTCAACGCTCACGTTCTTGAGATTATGGGTCCGCGCTCCTTTTATGACGATTTTGCCTGCCCCGTCAGGATTTTTTGATGAATCAGTCATAACACAAACCCGCCCCTCATGTACGCGAGGGGGTGGGTATGGGCACTATACTCTTTCTACTTTGCTTCTCCAATAACTGAAAGTCCTCCAAAATCTGTCCTACGGATCTCCTTGTAGAGCGGATTCTTCACGAGCGCGGGGGCGCCGTCTTTTTCAACAACGTAATACGCGAACCCGCGCATCTTCTTAACGTTCTCGTAATCGGCATGCGAGGGCATGCCTACGGGATCTTTATCTGCAAAGTCCACCGGGCTGTCATCCGCCGTCACCAGGTATGATTTTCCGGTGTTCACAGCCAGATGCCCCCACCTCGCGGGAATATTAAGCGTATCTTCCGCTTTAACTTTTATCGCCCGAAATTCTTCCACGACATCGGAAATGGACTTTCCGCTCCCATCTACGGCAAGTTTTTGCAAAAGAGCTATTCCCTCTCCGAATAAAAACCAGTATGTCTCCGGCAAATCATCAACGTGGTAGTGTCCATAAGTTTTTATGTATTCCCCTGCCTGCGCCGGACGCCCTGGCGCGGCAGGCAGGCCGCCCACAGTACCAGCTTCCCACACGGTTATATTTTTCTGCTCTGTCCCGCCGCGGATCATGTAGTAGTGGACAGAAGGACCCGGGGCTTCGGGATGCATGAGTACTTCTTTCATTTTTTCGTGCGCCCGCACGGCCAAGTGTTCTACTGTCATAGCTTCTTCATAGTATCAGAATCAAGAACGACCACTTCTTCTTCCAGGCGAATACCGAATTTCTCAAGTACCGCCGCCTTTATCTTTTTTGCGAGGGCGCGAACATCCGCCGCTGTGGCATGTCCGGTATTCACAATGTAATTCGGATGCTGAATGCTCGCTATCGCCCCGCCCTCGACCGCGCCTTTCATACCTGCTTTCTCGATGAGCCAGCCGGCTGGCACCCGGCCCTCGCGCGACCGTACGCCCTTTTCCTGCTTGAATTGCTCGCGCACGGCAGGAGACGCTATCGGATTCATGAAATACGAGCCCGCGGCCTGCACATCCTGCAGATGCCGGCGATTGCGCTCGGTGATCGTCTCGTCGGAGCGGAGCGCGCTTTCCCGAGGAGCGACAGGATGCAGTTCGACGACAACCCGCAAGATGATCCACTCCGGATGTTTCTTGAAGAAGCTGTTGCGATACAAGAACGTGCATTCGGTGTTCGTGAAATATTTCGCTTCATTCGTTTTCGTGTTGAATGCCCGTACCGATATCGCGACGTCCTTGATCTCCGTTCCGAAAGCGCCCGCATTCCCCCGCACGGCGCCACCGATCGAACCGGGGATCCCAGCAAGCTTCTCCCATCTGCCCAGGCCTTTCTCTCCCGCTTTCCTGATGAGTTCGGTGAGATTGCATCCGGCATCCGCCGTAAGCATTTTCCCGCTCATGTCGAAATCCGCGCTTGCTATCCGCACCACGAGCGCGTTGAGTCCTTCATCGGCGACAAGGATGTTGCTTCCGCCGCCGAGAATGACGAACGGCGTTTTCCGCTCGCGCGCCCACGCGAGCGCTTCGCGAATATCATCTTCGCTTCGCACCTCGGTAAAATATCTTGCGGCCCCACCTATCTTGAAGGTGGTCAAAGGCGCCAGCGGCACGTTTTCTTTGATATTGATGGACATATTATTTCTTCTTTCTTTTCGTGCCATTCTCGGCCTCCAGCATCCGTATCTCATCTCTCAATAACGCGGCAGTCTCGAAATCAAGTTTATCAGCCGCGTCGTGCATCTCACGGCGTTTATCGGCGATGAGCTTCTTCATATCTCCCTTGTACGCTTCCGCGTCGAGCTCGGCAAGCCCGGAAACAGCGCGTTTCCGCGTACGCTCAATGTCACCGATGATGTCTTTGATGCGCGTTTGGATCGTTTGCGGCGTGATGCCATGCTTCACATTGTACGCGATCTGTTTCTCGCGCCTCCGATTCGTCTCGCCTATCGCGCGTTCCATTGAGCCCGTCATGTTGTCTGCATATAGGATTACACGGCCCAAAACATTCCGTGCAGCGCGGCCTATGGTCTGAATGAGGGATGTTTCGCTGCGCAGGAACCCTTCTTTGTCGGCATCGAGTATGCCGACCAGTTCGACTTCCGGCAGGTCGAGACCTTCGCGCAGGAGGTTCACTCCGACGAGCACGTCGAACGTGCCCTTGCGGAAATCGGTGAGTATCTCGATGCGCTCGATTGTCTTCACGTCGCTGTGGACGTAGCGCGCCTTTACCTTCTTTTCGGCAAGGAACGCCGCGAGATCCTCCGCCATCTTTTTGGTGAGCACCGTCACCATCGAGCGTCCTCCACGCTTCGTGACGATCTCCGCTTCCGCTATGAAATCTTTGACCTGCCCCAGATATTCACTCGAACTAACTATGGGCTTTACGACAATTTCTGGGTCCACGAGCCCGGTCGGACGAATGACCTGCTCTATTGGCGCGCTGCTGCGCTCCAGCTCATAGTGCCCTGGTGTCGCGCTTGTATAAAGCGTCTCTCCCACGCGCTTCTCAAATTCCTCAAAAGTAAGAGGACGATTATCAACTGCGCTCGGAAGACGGAAACCATACTCTACCAACATCTCTTTGCGCGCGCGATCGCCCGCGTACATTCCTCCGATCTGCGGGATGGTCACGTGCGATTCATCAATTACCGTAAGGAAATCCGGAGTGCCATCGGCGTTCTTCGGAAAGTACGAAAGGAGCGTGTGAGGTGGCTCGCCAGGCTGGCGTCTGTCGAAATGCCGCGAATAGTTCTCGATGCCATTGCAGAAGCCGAACTCGCGGATCATGGCAATATCCTGGCGCGTCCTGCGCTTAAGCCGTTCGGCTTCCAATATCTTCCCCGAATCGTTGAATTTTCTAAGCTGTGCCTTGAGTTCTTCTTCAATATCTGAAAGAGCAGCTTCTTGTACGTCTTTGGGCGTCACATAGTGCTTTGCAGGAAAGATGAAGACTGCGTCTTTCTTGCCGTGTATCTCGCGTGTTGTCGGGTCTATTTCCTCGATTTTGGCGACATTGCCCCCAGATAGATCCACGCGATAGATAGTGCGTTCACTCGCCGGCATTATTTCAACACTCCCGCCGAGCGCGCGGAATGTCCCAGGCGACAGGTCGCCGGCAACACGCTCGAAATACATCGAGATAAGGCGGCGTGTGAGAGTCGCGCGCGTCTGCACTTCTCCTTTAGTTATTTTCAGATTGACCTTTTCATATTCCGTAGGACTTCCCAATCCATAAATGCAGGAGACAGATGCGACGATTATCACATCTTTACGCGTGAGGAGCGCCTGCGTCGCCGCATGCCGCAAGCGTTCGATATCTTCATTTACCTGCGCCTCCTTCTCGATATATGTATCAGAGACCGGCATGTAAGCTTCCGGTTGATAGTAATCGTAGTACGACACGAAATAGTGCACCGCGTTGTCGGGAAAAAATTCGCGATATTCCGCCGCGAGCTGGGCGGCAAGCGTTTTGTTATGCGCTATGACCAAGGTCGGCTTTTGCCATTGCTCAATTACATTTGCGACAGTGAATGTCTTGCCCGAGCCGGTGACTCCAAAAAGTGTCTGGTGTCGTTTCTCGGCTTTTAGCCCCTCAACGAGCGCTTTTATAGCGCCCGGCTGATCGCCGGCCGGTTTATAGTGCGGCTTCAGATTGAATCCCGATTTCACGCTAAGTACTGTATCAAAATTTACCTAACAAAAGAAACCTGCTTTCGTCTCAACCGAGCGTGAGGATGGCCGCGTTGCGCTTTCCGCGCTTCAATTTCGCGAGCGGGGCATCCTGAAAGTCCTCATGCATTATTTTTCGGTTCGGATCGGAAATGCGACCGCCGTTCAACATCACTGCCCCGTCCTCAATAAATTGCCGAGCTTCCCTCTTTGAAGAGGCGAGCTTCGTCTCTACCAGAACATCCACGATATGCAGGCCAAGACGCACTGGGTATGTCGGGGCTTCTCTCCTAAGTAACTCTTGTTCTTCCGAAGACAGAGCTCCCATTTCTTTATCTCCAAAAATGGCGGCTGAGACATCTCCTACTACATGGGCTACTTTTTCTCCATGGACAAGTGATGTCACCGCATTCGCTAATCTCTTTTGAGCATATCTCCCCGCCGGATTCCTTTTATGCTCAGAGATGATGGTGGCGATCTCTCCTGCGGGAATAAGGGTCATTTTGAGCAAATATTCTTCCACCGCATCGTCTTCTGAGTTCAGCCAGAACTGATAGAACTGGAATGGAGTTGTTTTTGCCGAGCTGAGCCATATCGCCCCTTCTTCACTCTTGCCGAATTTCTTACCGGTTGCCTTGTTGATGAGGAGCGGCCAGGTGAACGCGTAGACCGTTTTTCCGCTCTTGCGCCGAACGAACTCGACGCCGGCAAGAATGTTGCTCCACTGATCCGAACCGCCGACTTGCATGTCGCATGCATAGTGTTCGTTCAGGTAAAGGAAATCGTAGCCCTGCAGGAGCGAGTAGCTGAACTCGGTGAACGAGATGGGTGATTCGCTCTCGAGCCGATCGCGCACGATGTCTTTCTTGACCATCGCGTTCACGGTGAAATGCTTCCCCACGTCGCGCAGGAAATCGAGGAGCTTGAGGCCCGCGAGCCATTTCGCGTTGTTCACCTCGGTGAATTCATCGCTCCCGAATACTCTGCGTATCTGCGCCGCCACGGTCTTCGTATTGCGCGCGACCGTCTCTTCATCCAAGAGATTGCGCTCTTCGCTTTTGCCGCCCGGGTCGCCTATCATGCCCGTGCCGCCGCCCGTAAGAAGGATGACTTTGTGCCCGTCTTCTAGGAATCGCCGCAAGACAAGGAGTCCCACCAGATTACCAACGTGGAGCGAATCGGCGGAGGGGTCTATCCCGAGGTAAACGGTACGCTTCTGTCCATCGGTTATCTCTTCGAGCTTTTCGCTCGAAAACTGATGCACGTAGCCGCGCGCACGCAGAACCTCCGAGAGTTTTGCCATATTCTTCATACTATACCACGCAGGAGCAGAGCGGCGGAAAGGTCTTTAGGGACTCGCGGAGCGCGTCGGCGCGAGCGGGAAGAATTTTTCAGCAGAAAAATATCTGTGCCCTAAAGACCTTTTTGCCGTTCGCGTTCCTGCACCTCCACCTCATCCATCCCAAAGTGGTGTGCGAATTCGTGCCAGATGGTCTCCGCGACGACCCGCGCCACGGATATGCCATCTTCCTCCGCCGCTTCTTCTATGGGCTCCTGATAGAGAGTGATCGTATCGGGCAGTGTCATTCCTACGCCGTATCCTTCGCCCCGCGCCGTATGCGGGACGCCGCGATAGAGTCCGAGCAGGGTCTCGTCCGGCTTGAGGCCTTCCTCGCGGCGCGTCGCTTCATCCGGCTCGTCTTCGATGAGGAGCGCCACGTTCTTTATTTTTCCGCGCACCCATTCCGGAAGCCGCTCGTACCCGTCGCGCACCAGAACCTCGAATTCACTCCGTCTCATGCCGCCTCGACCGCTTCAATCGCCAGACTTCGGCCGCAGGAGCGGGAAGAGCTGAGTTTCGTGCGCCGGCTTATTCTCAAGAAATGCGAACAATCTTTCCGAGACGCCAAAACCAAACGCCGGCGGCATACCGTATTCCATCGCTCGTACGTAATCAAGATCGAGCCGTTGCGCTTCGTCATCGCCTTCATCCCGCAAGTGCTGTTGCTCCTCGAACCGTGCGCGCTGGTCTAGGGGATCATTCAGTTCACTGTACCCTTTCCCCACCTCGGAACCGGCGATAATCACTTGGAAGCGTTCAACGACACTTTCATTCTTACCACTGCGCTTCGCCAGAGGTTCTAGGAACACCGGTACGCCGACGAGAAATGCGGGTCCCCCTATCGATTTGCGTATCTGCTTCCAGAGATGGTCAATAGCGCGTGCACGATTTGGAGCATCGCCGAACACGACGCCAGCGTCGCGAGCCGCCTGTATCGCATCTTCTTCCGTAGCGGTGAGAGGATCGAGCCCGAAACGCTCGCGGATCGCATCGGAGAAATCGACAGTCGGCCACTTGTCCGCGAAATCCACTTCGTGCTCAGCAATCTTGAATGAGTACTTGCCGTAGGTCTCTTTCACGACGTGACGATAGAGCTCCTGAACGAATTTCATGCCTGCACGCATGTCGGAGAAGGCCTCATATGATTCAAGCTGCGTATAATCCTGCAAATGCTCGCGCGACTGGCCTTCGTTGCGGAAGATGCGGCCGATCTCGAATACCTTCGAAAAACCGGCGATGAGCAGGCGTTTCTGCCACAGTTCTCCGGCAGATATGCGCAGGTACACGTCGATGTCGAGAGCATTGTGGTGCGTCGTGAACGGCCGCGCGTCGGCGCCGCCGGGGCTCGTCTCAAGAGTCGGGGTCTCGACCTCCATGAAGCCGCGCGCAAGATAGAAATCACGTACGGCGCGCCAGAACTTCGTCTTGCGCTCGAACATCGCGCGCATATCGGCGTTGAGAAGTATGTCGAGATACCGTTCGCGCAGGCGAAGTTCTTCGTCTTTGATACCATACCATTCCGTGGGAATGGGTAAGAGCGACTTGGAAAGCATGCGCCATGAAGAGACTTTGAGCGAATGCTCTCCCCGTTTCGTTGTATACGCAACACCCGTGCATTCGACAAAATCTCCTGCATCAACCGTTTCGTTGAATAATATGAAAGCTGCGTCATCCATGTCGGCTTTCTGAAGGACTGTCTGCACGCGCCCCGTTCCACCTTCGGTGAGCGCAGTCGAGCCATCGAAAATATCGGCGAATATTATGCCTCCCTGTCCACGCAAAGACATAACGCGGCCGGCAAGCGTCGCCGAGGCGCCGTTCTTCATACGCTCATCGAAATCCGCAAGAAAATCTGATATGGTCGCCGTCCGCGCTGAAATGGCAGGATACGGATCCATTCCCGCTTCTTTCAGACGTTCAAGCTTCTTAAGCCGCTCCGCACGCATGTCGGTTTCGCTCATAGAATCATCATAGCAAATGCCGCAGGACTGATATCGCCTCCGAAGACCCTACTTCCGGCATTCTCCGTGTCGCAAAGACCCAGAGCAGGAACAGAAAAACGGCGACTAGAAATACGGATGCGAGCATAAACCAGCGACCGTGTTCGTGCATCAGCTTGTCGAACTTCCCGATCAGCTGATCAATGTCCATTTTATAATTATATCATTCCGGAGCTCATTCATACCGCAGGGCTTCGATCGGACTCTTCTTCGCGGCGGTGCGCGCGGGATAAAGACCGAAGATGAGCCCGATGATGCTCGAGACGCCGATGCCGAGAAGCGCGGCCTGAAGCGGGAACGTGAAATTCCAATCCAATCCGAACACATTGCGTATCACGAGCGAGATCGCGAAGGAAAGACCGGCACCCAAGAGTATGCCGATAACTCCGCCTACGCCGGTTAATATGACAGCTTCAAGCAAAAATTGCATCAAAATGTCTCTGTTTGTCGCACCGATTGCCTTGCGCAGTCCGATCTCACGTGTTCGCTCCGTCACAGATACGAGCATGATGTTCATGATGCCGATGCCGCCGACAACGAGCGAGATGGCGGCGACCATCGCGAGGAAGAGCGTGAGGGCGGTCAGAACGATACCCACGGTCTTCAGAGCATCCGCCTGTGTTTGAATGCTAAAGTCATCTTTGTCTGGGTCAGTAATACCATGCAGTTGGCGGAGCGTCGCCTGTATATCGTGAACGGTTGAGATGACGTTTTCATCTTTGTCAGCACGGACAATAAAACGGTTGTAGTATCTGATGCCAAACACATACTGCTGGGCAGTGGTATAAGGCATCATCGCCATCTCGTCAAAATTAATTAGAGTAACACTCCCCATCTTTGCGCGTATCCCAATCACCAAGAAATTTTTGCCTTTTATTTTTACGCGTTGGTTCAAAAGATCGCTGTTTGGTGCCAATTTATCTGCAACATTATACCCCAAAATCACCACCGCTGCGGAATTATGCACCTCATCAGCAGTCACATTCCTCCCGCGCTCTGGATAAGAGTCATAAACGTCTGCCATCATCTCGTTTCCGCCAAATATCGTTGGACGGTATGTGCGCCCCTCATACGAAATCGTCTCACTGCCGAATACTACTGGAATAATATATTCAGCATGGGGTACATTCTCTTTACGCTCCAAAGCCGCAAGATCTCTTGTGGTCAACGAAGCGGAGAGCGTTGCGACGATGTCGGTCGGGCTTTTGGGTATTCGACCCGGGACAACTCCGATCACACGCGAACCAAGTCCTTGAATCTGGCCCAAGATCAGGCTTTGTGCTCCTTCCCCAAGAGACACAATCACGATAATTGCCGTAACACCAATGACAATGCCGAGAATGGTCAAGGCCGAGCGGGATTTATTGGTCTTGAGCCCGATGAGCGCAGTCCGTACCGTGTGTTTGAGGATCATACCCGGTTAGTAGGACGCGCCTTTGCGCCAGACGCCTTCCGGCTGGCGCGGCGAGATGCGTAAGCGTTTTCCAGATTGTTTAGATTCGTTTGCATGTTGATTTTCAGTTTATTTGCCCGCCAAAGGCGCATCTCACTACCGAGTCATACTATTTGACGAATGCTTTCCCCGTGCGTCGATTCGCGACCTTGACGTCGCTTTCCACCTGTCCGTCGTAAAGACGGACGATGCGCTGTGCGTATTCGGCAGTATAGGTCTCATGCGTGATCAGGATGACAGTGTTCCCCATACCGGCATGCAGACGCTGGATGGTCTCCATCACCAGTTCGCCCGACTTTGAATCCAAGTTCCCCGTCGGCTCGTCGGCGAAGATGACCTGCGGATCATTCACGAGCGCCCGCGCGATTGCGACCCGTTGTTTTTCGCCTCCGGAAAGCTGGGACGGCTCGAAGTCGAGGCGGTGCGAGAGCCCCACCCTCTCGATAGCCTGCTTCGCTTTTTCCTCCCACAGTTCCTCACGGACTCCGGAATAGAGGAGCGGGAGCTTCACATTCTCAAGCACGGTCGTCCGCGGCAGGAGGTTGAACGATTGGAAGATGAAGCCGAACTTCTTATTCCGCACGCGAGCCACTTCCTGCTCCGTGTATTCATCTACGGTCCTGTCGTCGAAGCGATACGAGCCGTCCGATGGCTTCTCAAGAAATCCGAGGATGTGAAGCAAGGTCGATTTGCCGGAGCCGGAAGGTCCCATGATCGCGAGGAATTCGCCCTCGCTGATGTCGAGCGTGATGCCTTTCAAGACGCGCGTCGCGACGTCCTCGTCTTGGTAGGTTTTCTCCAGATCCCTCACTTCCATGAGCGCCATACTTCTTGAGCGCCAGGGCTAGTTTATTTTTACCTTGTCTCCCTCTTTCAATCCGGAAATGACTTCTACGTCGCCGTTCGAACCCCGCAAGCCCGTGGTTATCTCCACCTCCCGGACCGTATCTCCCTCGATCATCTGCACGGTCTTTATCGTTCCTCTGGTGAAAACAGTGCGCCCGGGCACGAACAGCACATCCTCGCGTTTCTCTCCGGCGATGTCGGTATTCGCGGTCATTCCGGGCTTGATGCGAGGATCGCTCTTCTTGAATTGAAGCGTGGTCCGGTAGGTCGAGACGCCGTCGATGACCGTCTCGGCCGGGTCGATCTTCGAAACTGACGCGGTAAATAGCGCGTCATTTCCGTAGGCGTCAAGTGTCACCTGCGCTTTATCTCCGATCTTTATCTTGGCAATATCCGCCTCGGGAATATTCGCCTCGATCTCGTATTTTCCGGCTGATATCACCGACACAAGGTTCACCCCGATGCCTGCGATTTCACCTGCGTGCGCATCCTGTCTTGTGATAACGCCGGATATGGGCGAACGGATCACGGTTTTCGCAAGCTGCGCCTGCAGATTCATCACGCTTGCATTCGCGGCATCGACTTCCGCCGCCTGTGCATCAATTTGCTCCTGCACGGTACCGGCTTTCTTCAAAGCGAGTTTGGATTGCGCCGTGCGGAGCTTCTCTTCCGAGGTCGTCAGCGTATCGAGCGCGGTCGTCACATTCGTGCGGCCAGCGAGGATGGCTGCTTTGTAAGCATCGACCGTCGTCTGAGATACCGTAGAACTCGTCGTCAGAGTATTTACCGCGGTTGCCACTTTATCCAAATAATTCTGAACAGCCCGAAGGTTTTGTTTCGATTCCTTTATATTCTGATAAATATCTTGAGTGGCAGATAGATCAGCCGTTGATGCGTTCCAAGACGTGAGCACTGCTTCAACAGCTACCCGTCCGCTCTCTATGTCATTTTTAAGCTGTGAATCACTTATTGTGAAATTAAACTGCGGCGATGCGCTCTTCGGACTTGAAAATAGCTGGTCGACTTTGTTCCTAATCGCATCATCTGAATTTACATAACTATTCTTAATTTCATTCGTGACATCGTTAGCGGCGTTCTCAACATCAACTTCTGATACGAAAATGTCCTCGGGTCGAGAACCTCTTCTTAGTTCCTCCAGCTTTGCCTCCTGCGACCTAACGGTCGCCTTTGCTTGTGCGAGCTGTGCCGCAACATCAGCACTCTCTAACGACACTAGCAGGGTTCCGGCGGCGACCAGTCCACCAACGTCGTGATAAACAACGGCTATCCGTCCGCTTTTTTCAAATGACAAATTTACCTCGTTTGCAGGTTTGACTTTCCCGGTAACAGAAACGACTTGGGACACCGTGCCGCGGCTTATAACTGCGAAATTTGGAATGTCCTGCTTATTCCTGCTGGAGTAATACCACCATCCGAAGCCCAAAACTGCAAGGATCAGGAAAACGGTCGTCCACGGGCGACTTGAAGCAAAATTCCTTATTGCATCGATATATTGCTTGATTCTAGCCATTTATTGATAGTTTAACTTATTGGTCACATTTTAACACTATTTCCTGCACTTTCACATATTCTCCTACCTTCCCCATGAGAGCAGCAATCGTCATCGCGCGAACCGGGTCCGCCGCGGCTACGACGCTTGTATTCCGTGCAGAATAGAGTAGTACGGCCGTGTTATATTTATTCCTTAATCAACACATTGTTTTACTCTCATGACTTCATTCATTACCACGATAGATTCCGCGGTCCTGCAAACCCTGTATTCGGTGCGTGATCCTTTTCTTGTACACACATTCATCTGGATATCTGAACTCGCGAGCGTTCCGACCGTGATCGGATTTACTGCGACGGTCGTCATTCTGCTTGCATATCGCAAACGATGGGCTATCGCGGCAGGTCTCATAACTAGCGCTTATGGCGCCGTAGTAGCTACCGGAATCATAAAAGAAATCGTTATGCGTCCGCGACCCGGGACTGAAGTCGCTGCATATATTGAAACTACCTCGTCATTCCCGAGCAGCCATGCGGTTCTCTCTATAGCGTTCTACGGATTCCTCGTCTGTATGCTCTGGAAGAACCTCCCTCTCAGATGGAAAAAGGCAGCAGCCGTTAGTTTGAGCGTCTTAATCCTGCTTGAAGGATTCAGCCGCCTCTACCTCGGCATACACTACCCAAGCGATGTTCTCGCCGGCTACCTGCTCGGTGCTTTCTTATTGTGGATCGGTATTAATGTATCGAGAAAACTCGAACGAAGATGATTACTTCATCTTACGACCGCCGAGGATCGTCTTCAAGAGCGCCATCCGGATGAGGAGACCGTATCCTACCTGCTTGAAATACACGGCGTGCGGCGAGTCGTCCACCTCCGGAGTTATCTCACCCACGCGCGGGAGCGGATGGATGATAATGGCGCCCTTTTTCATCGAATCCGCAAGCTTGCGATTGATGATGTAGACGCCTTTGAATTTCTGATATTCCTCCTGGCTCGCAAATCGTTCTTTTTGGATGCGTGTCTGATACATAACATCGCATTTATGCATCGCGTCTTCGAATTTCTCCGTTTCATCATAGGTGACCTTGTGCTTTTTGAGGTACGTCTTGATGTCATCGCCCATCTTGAGCGCTTCGGACGACACGAATGTCATGTGGATATTCTTGAATTTCGCCAACAGATATCCGAGCGAACGGGCAGCGCGGCCGTACTTCAAGTCTCCCACGAACGCAATGCGGATGTCATCCGTGCGGCCGAGCTCGCGTCTGATCGTGTACAGATCGAGGAGTGATTGTGTCGGATGCTGCCCTGCACCGTCTCCTGCATTGATAACGGGTACTTTCGATACCGCCGCCGCGCGCGCAGACGCGCCGGCTTCGGGATGCCGCATGACGATGACGTCGGCGTAATGATTCACTACGCGCGTGGAATCTTCGAGTGTCTCTCCTTTCGTCGCCGAAGACGATTCACTACCGTTCTCCATTGTTATGACGGAGCCGCCCAGATGGAGCATCGCGGATTCGAACGACAAGCGCGTGCGTGTCGACGGCTCATAGAAGAGCGCGGCCATGATCTTCCCCTTGAGCGATTCTTCCCGGACGCCCTCAAGCGAATCGGCGAGTTTAAAGAGTTTCTCGATTGTCTCCCTATCGAACTGCTGGGTTTCGACGACGTGCCCCGCACCAACTTTGGCATTGCTTCTACCGTGCCCCTTGTGCATTCCATCAACCATACAAGTGCATGTATTCTACATCATCGCTCAACATGAGTTCTTTCAGCACGGTCATGCCAAAATGTGGTGACGGGGCGTGATGCATCACATCCGAGTGTAGCGCGATTTTTATTTCACGCCAGTCGCCGCGCGAACCTTTGTCCACAGTACCGGAATCTCAAGTGTTTCGTTCTGGATCACCCATCGGTAAAGCGCCGGGCTCACGGTGATAGCGAATACGATAGTCCCCAATAGATGCATTAGTGTGAACGGTATTTGTCCCATAAGCGCGACCATGAACGGCTGGCCTTGGAAAATCGGGCCAATGGTGAGGCCCGTCGCCGCATCGTAGAGGACGGTGCCGACGATGCCAAAACGGAGAAAATTCCCCCTCGATGCCTCGCGATTCTTGAAATAGGCATGCGCCCCGACGCCGAGGAGGCCGTAGGCGACCGCGGTCACGGCGGTCCAGACGCCCCAGCCCGATGTTACGGCATCGAAAAGTACGATGCCGAGGAATCCGAACAAGAAACTGCCTAGTAAACCGTAGCGTTTCGAGAATGGCATAACCGTGGCGAGCATCGGCTCAAAATTCGGCGGGCGGAATGGTATCAGCCGGAAAAGGAATACGCCGACCCAGCCGATCGCGAATTTCAGCCAACCGGTTGTGAACTGAAGCTTCATACTGCAAATACGGAACTAGAGGACGAACCGGCCGTTCTTGTAGATCATCTTTTTCGTTCCGTTCTTGAGATGCGCTGTGACCGTGCGCTTGGTCGTCGAGATGATATCGGTGTGTACGGACGAATCGTTGAAGCCGAGCGCCTCCGCCTGCTTCGTCGTCAATTTCGAGACGTCGCCCGCGTAGGTATCGCGGTATGACATGCCAAGTGCCAAGTGCGTGTTGCCGAAAGGCCCGCCCATGTTCTCGTCGAAAAGCGTCTCCGCCATGAATTTGGTGATGCGCGAGTGGCGACTGTCCGTGAGCGAGTACTCGCCGATTCGGTTCGCGCCCTTGGTCGCTATCATTTCTTTCAAGAGTTTTTCATTCGTCTTCGCTTTGCTTTTCACCACGAGACCGTCTTTGAACCACAGTTCTATGCCCGTGATCTTGTTGCTGTAGCGGTAGAGCGGCTGATTGAACCGTATCCAGCCGTTGGTGCCGCGCCAGTCGGGCGAGGTGAATATCTCGAAACTCGGGATATTCCGGCCGGAGCCCGCGAGCCACGATCTTTTTTCGCCGAGCTTCACCCACAGGTCCATATCGGGTCCCACCGCGTGCAGGCGGTCTATCTTCGGCGAGAGCTGATTGAGCCTCCGGCGGTATGTCTCAATCTGTCGGTAGACCTGCTTCCACTTCGCGATAGGATTCTTCTCGTCCAAGAAGCATGCCTTGATTATCTGGTTCCAATACTCTTTCTCGGAGAGCCCCGCTTCACGCGCCATTGCGGGTGTGCCGTACAACGCGATCGTCCACGTGAACTTCCCTTTCCATTCCTTCTCGTGCCGCCAATCCATAAACGGCTTCAGGGCGACCCCGCGTTGCATGATTTTTTTCGGGTCGACGCCCTTCAGGGCATGCGGGTCTTTTTCGGCCAGAAGAAAGACGGAGTGGTCCATCTGCTCGACGACGCCTTTGAGATATTTTGCCGGGAAATACTTTATCTGGTGCGGCTGCGCGTGCTCGTAGAAATAGCGCGTGAAGCTTTCGTTGCGACGCTTATCGCCCTGTTCGTCGTCGGGAGAGTAGTGCGAAAGCACGTGTCCCCCCGCGTCCACGATCGCGTTATGCACCGCAAGGAAGAGCGGCTTCGCGGACTCCGATGCGGAGAGCCGCACGACTTCGCCCTTCTTGATACCCTTCCCGCCGCCCAAGGCGAAATTCACGAGCACATCGGCATAATTTTTCAGTATCTTGCCGCTTGGTATATACATATTACCGAAGATTACTAGAATCCTTCTCTCTCGTCTAGCAACTCGAATGACCGATAGCGTATGGTCTACAAAATCTTGCTCTTAGAAGTCAGATCTTCACAAAATTGATTAAAATCTTTACAATGCGAGCGCATTATCTTAATGGAAGATGTATTTGCCAATTTCTTATAGGCGTCTTCTCTGGACATAGTATCGACTCCGGTCTGTTGACTGATGAGGCCGAGAAGGAAGTCTTTTGGTGAGATTTTCCTGGGAAAAGCTCTGCCGGATGGAAAATTAAAGATGCGTTTTGTATTGTCTCGGTCAGCAATTAACCATGCTTCTATATGAGGATTTGGAACGCCTACAGCGCACTTATCAATATATGTTGGATTATAGGATTCTATGGTTTCTATAATCGTATCTCTTCGAGAACGGGCATCCCAGTCCTGATCGGTAACAAATATCGCTAGAGCCATGTTCTCAGTTTCAATTGGATTTTCAAAAAAGATATGAAGATAAGCCCTTACATATCCAAGAATTGACGTTCTGGTCTTTTGGCCAACGAACTGAATAACGGGTAAGAGTCTAGGATCAAGAACGCGAGACATCAATATTTCCATTACAGCGAAATCGGTATCATTCTCGCCTAGAAATCCTACCCGAATCTTTCTCGGTAGATTAGGCATGATCACTCAAACATCCCCGAATTAACAACATCAGCTGCTGTACTACCCCCGCGTAATTCTTCTTTTATTATCTCGTACTGCGCAGTTTCTTTAATTGCAGTCAATAAAGATCCTTTTTCAGGTTCTTTTCTGCAATAGAGAACCTCGTCAAGCATCAATGCCGCAAGAATTTCATTGCTATGAGTAGTGAAGAGTACTTGAATTTCTTTAACATTACCATATGTTCTTAGCTGATCGACGATTTTTGCCAGTCGTTGATAATGCATACCGTTCTCTATTTCCTCTGCAATAAAAAAAGACTTACTTCTTGAATTGAACAAACTCAACATCAGAAAGATTGTGCGTCGATCTCCATTAGATAAGCTAGCAGAAGAATGTGGTACAAAACCCTTATAAGACCATAGTACAAAAAATAGTTTCGGATTTTTCTTTTCTTCTGAATTAATATCAACAGAATCACTGGCCGTTGAAGATTCAATGGCTTGTATCTGCGCTCCTTCAAATAAAGGTATGATTTTCTTTATGCAAGCCATTGCCGCATTAAATAACTCTCGGTCTTTTTTCTGCAAAGATACGGCAAGTCCCTCAACTGTATTTGTGTCTATTCGATTCTCACTGACCAAAATTGCGTCACCTCTTAATTTTGGCTGTTCATTGATAATCGTATATGAACGTATAGCATTCGCGACCTGTTGAGAACTCTCGTCAGGATGAGACGCTAAAGCTAACCGATTTAGCAGAATTTTTGTCGGAGAGCTTGTACCCTCGCCGAATACATTTTCACCCTCACGAGTGTAAATTGATTTTTCAGAACCATTTACAATTTCAATAAGTGTCTCAGAATTGATAAAGAATGGTGGTTGTTTCGTAGAATTAAGACCGACTTGATAAGTGAATTCAAAATGTCGACCAGAGTCAGTTTCAATAGTAAATTTAAAGGTCGAAATAAGGGTAGATGCGGCGGGACGATTAGGACTGCCCGTGACATAAAAGAATTCTGATGTCATGGGTGTTATACCGTTAATAGCTGTACCAATATCAACTCCCGTTACTAATTCTTTAAGAAACGCGATTGCGGAAAGGAAATTTGACTTTCCAGATGCATTTTTACCTATTATTGCCCCGAACTTAGGCAGGTAAACGTCTCCGCTATCTGCTATGCTCCTGAAATTTTCGATCCTTATTTTTCTTATCATGGAAAGATAATAACACACTGTTGACCTATAAAGACTCACTGTTAAAACGACGGAATCCTCTCTTTTTAGCACAACACTTATAGTTACGCATGGTGCTCATTCGAAAATGGCGTATAACAAACTTTCTTCGCCACGATTTCCTTCATGCGTTCCTTTATATCTATCGGATACTCGCCGGTGAAGCACGAGGTGGAAAACTGGTCTTCCGGAATGCCGGTGGCTTTAATCATTCCTTGATATGAGAGGAACTGCAGCGATGTCGCGCCGAGATATTCTTTCATTTCAGGAATAGACTTCTCAGATGCCAAGAGATTTTTCTGTTTCGGCGTATCAATGCCATAGAAATCCGGGAACATGATGGGCGGCGATGATACGAGAAAATGAACTTCGGACGCACCTGCCCCGAATAACATCTCAACTATCTTTCGAGAGGTCGTGCCGCGGACGATGGAATCGTCGATAACGGCGACGCGCTTGCCCTTAATAACTTCGGCAATCGGCGTTAGTTTAGCTTTAACGCCCTGATCCCTGATGTGTTGTTCTGGTTCAATAAATGTGCGGTGAATGTACCGATTCTTTGTTAAGCCCATCTCGAGCGGTATTCCCGATTCATTCGCGTATCCAATCGCAACGGGAATCGCGGTTTCAGGAACTGGAATTATGACGTCGGCTCGCAGAGGATATTCTTTGGCTAGCTGTACCCCGAAATTTCTCCGCACGCTGTAGACAGATTTTCCGAGCAAATGACTGTCCGGACGCGCAAAATAGACGAACTCAAAGATGTCCATCTTAGGATTCGGAGCTACGAGCTGTTCACTATGCAAACCATTTTCATCGATCACAACCATTTCGCCTGGATTTACATCACGGATAAAATCTGCGCCCACTGTTTGAAATGCGCATGTTTCAGAGGAAAATACAAAACCTCCGTTCAATGTCGCGATAGAGAGCGGGCGAATGCCGCATTCATCGCGTACTGCAATAAGCTTATCTTTCGACATGATGAGGATAGAAAACGCACCTGTCATGAGCGGATACGCTTTCTTAATTGCTTCCTCAAGCGAAGCGCCCTCTTTGACGAGGACGCCAATTGCTTCTGCTATCATCCGCGAGTCGGAAAGTTTTTCAGTTTCTATCTGCTTGCCGTGCAGAAATTCTTCAAGAGCGACCGTGCTAGGAAGATTGCCGTTATGTGCGAGAGCTATGCTCCAATTGCCCACGATCGTCGGCTGTGCATGGTCTACGTGAGAACCGCCAGCCGTCGAATATCTATTATGTCCTATGGCAATATGTCCGGTCAATTTCTGCATCACTTCTTCAGAAAATACTTGTGAGACCAGCCCCATGCCCTTGTGGCACGCGATGCGCTCTCCTCCATCAGAAGTAGCTATGCCGGAACTTTCCTGCCCGCGATGCTGGAGCGCGAACAAGCCGAAGAATGTTATCCGCGACACATCCAATCCGCGCCCGAAAACTCCGAATACGCCGCACTTCTCGCCTAAGTCCGACATAATGTTTAATTCTAGCAAAGAATATTAGTAATGTGGGCGGCGAACATGATTCGTTGATTATACTACAGTTCTTAGGTTAAATATTCTTTCTTTTATCATCAAGAGTGAATTTATCAGGGCCGAAAAGCGAGACGGCGAGCGTTGAGATGGCGAGAGCGAGATCGCGAATACCGGTGTCGTTGTAGCCCACTTCGTAGGCAATAAAGAAAAGATGGAGCGCTAGAAGCAAAGCAACCCAGCGAGTCCAAATACCAACGGCGAGAAGAATGCCGAAAATCGTTTCAAAACCGCCGTTCAGAAGAACGATGGTGGCCGAGTTTAATCCTAGGATTGAGATCGTCCATTCGGGTACCCACGCGATCCATGCAGCGGGGTTCGTTATCTGTGACAAGCCGAACCATAGGAACAGGGCGGAGAGTGCGAACCGAAGGACGACCGGAGCATATGCCGAGAACGGAGAGTTCATGGATGGCATAATTATAACAAAGAATTACTGCTTAATTCCTGATTTTTGGGGATCGTATATGCACCTGATGCATCGCTTCTGATTTTCCCGGGTTTTTATGTACTTATTGCCGCAGGCGCACACAGGCGCTTTCGCGCGCTGCGGTTTTTCTACCCACTTGCCTCGCCACTGGAATGATTTAGATGGAACATTCATAAGAATAACAATAATAATACATTTCATCGGCAAAGTCAACACCGTTGCGGCAATCAGAGAATAAGCCGATAAGAGGATGGCGTATATCCTTCTACTTCTCGGATTTGATCTTGTTGAGTATCTTTCTAACTTGCTCAATGCTAGCCGTATCGAGGATAGATATGGGGATAGCGTGCAATCCTATTTTCTCAAGCACCGCTAATTTCTCCTTCAATTCTTGCGGGGCGAGCATATCGGTCTTCGTCAGGAATATGTATTCGATCTTCTTCGAGAGCTGGGGGCTGTGGGCCTTCAATTCGGAGCGGATAATTTCGTAATCCCGCGCCGGGTCTTCCGACTCGGCAGAGATGAGGTGGAATAAGACGCTTGTCCGTTCAATATGTTTGAGAAATTTGATGCCGAGACCTTTGCCCGAAGACGCGCCCTCGATGAGCCCAGGTATATCCGCGAGGACGAGTTCGTAATATGCGCCGAGATTAGGTTCGAGAGTCGTGAACGCGTAATTCGCGACCCTGGCTTTAGCGGCGGTGAGCTCATTGAGCAGTGATGACTTCCCCGCGTTCGGAAGTCCTATTAGCCCGACATCGGCGATAAGCTTCAGTTCGATCCTGAACGTGGCCGCTTCGCCGGGAAGCCCTTCCTGGAACTCCATCGGCGTTGTATTTGTCGGCGACCTGAACTTGAAATTTCCCTTTCCTCCGTGTCCGCCTTTGACCGCCAAGACGCGCTCGCCCACTTTCGTTATTTCTTCCACTTTTCCCGTATCGAGATTAGTTATCGTGCTCCCTACGGGAACCATCAAGGTAAGCTCACCGCCGCGCGGGCCGTCGATGAATTGCCCGCGCCCGTTCTTCCCGTCCTGTGCGGATATCTCTTTTCTGTGCGCGAACCGTATGAGAATAGTCAGATCGGAAACACCCTCGAAATATATGCTGCCTCCGTCGCCTCCGTCGCCTCCGACAGGACCTTGGGAAAGCCGCACTTTGTTGAACGCCACGGCACCGCGGCCGCCATGACCGCCAGCGAGTTTAACAGTGACATCGTCGATGAGCATTGGAATATGCTAACACAGTGCCGCTTTTGAGCCCCATTAACGGAGTGGCGGCTGGGTCGCTTCTTGCGAGAGTGCATCAACGAGAGAACGCGAGCGGAAGTAAGTACTTAGTTCTTTTTTCCACTTTGGATCGCTCGTGTTCACGTCCGGATCCACTCCCCGCCCTTCTATCGGCTGATTGTCGTCGCGCAGAGTAATACTGTGCACGAGGAGAAGCGAGTATGTCTCCGTCCCGATCGATGTCTTAAGAGGAAACGTGTTTTCCACCGTCCCCCAGCCGCGCGTCGGAGTGCCGACGACGCGTGCCAAGCGGAAACGCTTGAGCGCGGCGGTGATGACTTCCGCGCTCGATTGGGTCATCCCGTCCGTTATAACCGCGACCTCACGATAGCGTTTCAACTCAGGCAATGCGTTTATCGCTGTCCTCTGCGCCTGATAGTCGTCCTGGTGGAAAAGGTCGAAAGAATACTGATTTGCACCTAGGAACAGCCCGAGAAAGTATTGCGCAACATCAAGCGTGCCGCCGATATTTCCTCGCAGGTCGATTATCATGCTGTCGAGCGCGGGCGTGGTCGAGGCATTGAGAACACTCGCGGCGAATTCAGCGAGTGTAGTGGGAGATATCTTCTCGACATACAGGTAGAGCGTCCCGCCTCTGAGCACACGATCGAACACAGTCGGCTCGACTTTCGCTTCGTCGTAGCGCGCCTTGGAGTCCGCATCGGCAAGCACCTGATGCGCGTATGTCGCCTGTTCGAGTGCTGCTTTCGCCTGAGGCGACGTGGACGCAGAAAGTGTCGCTTTCTTTTCCTCGAATGCATCGTTCACCTCGTCCGCACTTGCGCTTTTTTGCACGCCTAAGTCCTGATAGAGATTACTTGCGGGATCTATATTCTTTTCTTCGTTCCGGAGATCGGTAACTTGTCCAGACGAAAGGAGGCCGCTACGACCAACAGGAGGGAGATTGTAGAGCGCGACGATGAGGGTATCGAGTGCCAGTTGTTTTTTCTGTTCCCCCTCTGTCTTTGCAAATGCGGCGGCGAGTATTTTCACGGTGCCCTCGCGATCCGCAGTCGGGAGCGCAAGTGCGTCGGGGTTGATGTTTGCCGCCTTTGCGAGCGAGAGTCGGAAAAGATCGGCGAGCTCGGCGTCAGACGATTTCTTCCAGAAATTCGCGAGAATGATATCGTACGCCTCCATGTCGAAGCGCACGTATGCATCCGCTTCCTCCGGAGTTTTGTAACGCTCACCCGCACCCGTCTGATTCGCGTACCACCAGTATCCGCCACCGCCGAGCGCGATAAGGAGTATCGCGATTATGAAGGCCTTTTTGTGCATGGGGTATAATCTTATCATTACTTCACGATTCTTCATGATATGAACGACAATCCATGGACACGAGCGATGAAGCAGTTAGAGAATGCTGCTTCAAAATTCTCCGTTGAGCCGCTTCTCCTCGCCCGTCTAAAGAACCCGGACAGGGTGATAGAGGTTTCCGTGCCCATAAAGATGGATGACGGCTCGGTCGGGATGTACCAAGGCTTCAGAGTCCAGCACAACAATGACCGCGGACCCTACAAAGGCGGTCTGCGCTACCATCCGCATGTGGACATGGACGAAGTGAAGGCGCTTTCATTCTGGATGACGATGAAAAATGCCGTGATTGATGTCCCGTTTGGCGGAGGTAAGGGCGGGGTCAGCGTCGACCCCAAGAAATTATCGGAAGCGGAACTGGAGCGGCTCACGCGCGAGTTCGCGCGAAAATTATTTCCATTTATCGGACCGAATATTGATGTGCCTGCGCCAGACGTGAATACAAATGCGAAGATAATGCAGTGGATATTGGAGGAGTATTCGAAACAAAAAGGCGAAGAGACGCTGGCCGTCGTTACTGGAAAACCTCTCGAGCGCGGCGGGTCGGAGGGGCGCACGGAGGCGACGGGCTTGGGCGGATGTTTCGCATTGCTCGCGCTTTTGCGTGCTACGGGAAGAAATCCGAAAGGCCTCACGGTTGCGATACAGGGCATTGGAAATGTCGGGAGCTACTTAGCGCAGTATTTGCATGACGAGGGTCTTTCGGTAGTCGCACTCTCAGACTCAAAGGGCGGGATTTATGTTCCAGCTGGAATAAACAACATTCAGGATGTGCTCACATGCAAAGAGGAAAAAGGGAGTGTTGAGACTTGTTACTGCGTCGGTTCGGTGTGCGATCTCAACAACAAAGAAAAGCTCGGCGCACGAGATATTACGCCTCAAGAAATCTTGGAACTCCCCGTGGACATCGTCGTCCCTGCTGCACTCGAAAATGCGATAACGAAAGATAATGTCGACAAGATAAAAGCGAGCATAATTCTTGAAATGGCGAACGGGCCGACAACGCTCGACGCGGACGAGGTTTTAAACAAACGCGGAGTAATGGTCATTCCCGATATACTCGCAAACTCCGGTGGAGTGGCGGTCAGCTATTTCGAGTGGTATCAGAATATGCATAAAGAGAATTGGGACAAGAAAGATGTTTTCGATAAGCTGCGAGAGAAAATGGACCGTGCCTTCGACGAAGTATACAAAGCATCGAAAGAATTCGGCGTCTCTTTGCGGGAAGCGGCGTACATCACCGCATTGCGGAGATTAAGTTCTGGGAACTGACGATGGCGGCTCGGCAACTTTCCGCAAAGCAAGCAAGCTGAAACATAGAATTACAGACAATGATACGAGAGCCCATTTGTAGCCCTGGGCATTCTCGCCGACCTGAAGAAGCACTGTGCTCCATATAGCCGGTCCGATAAATGTCGAGAATCGCTCCGCAACTACGTAGTAACTGAAAGATGAGGCGAGAAGACCGGGCGGCGCTAATTGCCCGACCATCGCCCGGCTTATTCCCCAAACAGGGCCGAACAAAATGCCTGCGAAGAGGAAAATCGGTACCAGTATCTTAAAGGTCGGTATAAATGCCATCGCGATAAAAATACCGGAAAAGAGTACGAGAACAGCGGTAAGAGTCTTTTTGTGCCCGAACCGGTCTGAAATATATCCGAATATGACCGCGCCGACAGCCGCAAGACCAAGGATGGCGACAGTCAGAAGTGCCTTCAATGTATCCGATGCGCCGTGTACCGCTTGCAAGTACAGAGGGAAGTTGTTTGCAAACGTCAGGAGCGCATCGCTGAATAAAAAGTATGCTAGAAACAGGAACGCAAGCGATTTGTCAGCAAGGATCGTCTTAAACAGAACAATCAAGCTTCGAGAGCCATGCGGCCGTTGGATCCACGGTTTAACCACCTCATCTTCTCGATACAAAAATAAGATCGGCAGAGCAAGGAAGGCAAACAATATGACCGATGGCATAAGCGCTTGTGCGCGACCGGGCTCTCCAAAAAGCGTTATCGTGCCGTTTACAAATGGAAGTGTGACCAGGAGCCCTGCGACTTGTCCAAGAGAATTCGCTCCTTGCCCGACGCCCGATATCCTGCCTCTATTCCTGCTTGTCGATAGGTCATTGAGCATCGGAGTGAAATATAGGAAACACATCAGATATGCATACATTCCCAGCGTATAAAGGACTGTCGCAAGCACATCAAGCGAGTCCGAATACACGGCAATAAGAGAAACAATTCCCATCGCTATGGCGGAGAGCAGAGTCCATATCCGCAGACCGGCTATCTTTTTCCCTGTAATATCTATGATTCGACTAAACACAGGAGCGGTAAGGACAAAGAGCACCGAAGAAACAACGAGGGCGCCGTTATACCACCACGATGGCCGGCCATGTTCCACCACTAGCCACTGGGAAAAATAAAAAACGAACGTAATGAGTACGATAGAATTCGCGAAATCGTACAACGCCCAATAAAATATTTTGAGCTTCATGTGCGACTACAGTATAGCCCGGATAATACCGGTCGTGGCGTTCTTTTTATTGGAACTTTATCTGGAAATTGTACATTCCCATCGAGCATAAGCCCTGCATCGTGCCCTGCGCTTGTTCCGCAGAAATCGCGATTTCTTCAGTTCCCGACGGCTGGAGGAATTTCTGGTATGAGAGTTTCGGGATAACGAGACTCGCGGAGCAATCAAAAGTCCCGCTCGTTTTCACGCGCAGTATGGTCGGCGTGCCGGCCTTAGCGAGGATCACGCGCGGGGAGTAGCCGCCCTTTGCAGACACGTCAATAAATTGTTTGCCATCGGATATAGAAACGGCCGATGTGTCCCCTGCCGCATTCGCACCAACATCGATATTTCCGCTGACGAACCAGAACATTCCTCCTACCAAGAGTGCGCTTATGCCGATAGAGATAAAAATTGCTTTGTTCATAGGTCAGATATTGAATACAGGGGAGATGATCCCCGCCGTTGCAAGAGCATTTGCGAGATTCAGCAGCGCGAGTGCTATGACGATAATCCCGGCAGTTTTAAAGAATATTCCCTTCCACGATTTGTGTGCAATATTGAGAGAACCGAAGGATAGGAGTGCGAGCACTGGTAGAGTGCCGAGTGCAAAGACGGTCATCGTAAGTGCGCCTTTCATGAAGCTCCCCGTCGTAAGCGCGTAAAGCTGCATTGACTGAGTAAATCCGCAAGGCAGAAAGAAAGTCCCGACGCCGACAAGAAGCGGCGCCAGATAGTGGTCATGCCGGCTCCCGCGCACGACATGCCGCGATATCCATTTTGGGAGCGTGAACTGTAGCCGCTTCGTGAAATGAAATACGTCGAGCAGATTTATGCCGAGGATAAGCATCACGAGCGCGACAACGATGCCAAGCACGATGTTCGCATTGAGTCCGAGATGAAGAGAGCTCCCGACGGCACCGATAGCGCCGCCAAGCACGAAAAATCCGCCTAATCTGCCAACGTGGAACATGGTCTGCGTCCGCCACGTGCCGCCTTCCTTTGCAGAACTTGCCGAAAGAGAAAGGACGAGGCCGCCGACGACGGCGAGACATGTGGACACAGAGGCGATGAGCCCGATAATGAATGCAGTTCCATACGTGACATTCGAGGAAGTAATGAGATTAGCAAAACCGGCCTTCTGAAGCGCGAAAAATCCAACAATTGTTACGAGGGCAATCGGCAATGCGTACACAAAATCCCCCCACCCCGCACTTTTCTGTGATTTTTCCAACGAGACCGTGTATCCGTGGCTTTTTACCAGTTCGGTGAGTTTTTCTGCGATTAATTCCAGTGGCTCCGAGAAATTTCCCGTGATAGTCACTTGATGATTCGGAAGCGACGCATGAACGCGGGAAACGTACGGCAACTCCTTGAAAGTCTCTTCAATGAGAAGCGTGCACGCGTCGCAGTGCATGCCGCGGACGTGAAATATGTATGTCTTTTGATTTGAATTAGTCATGAGAGTTCATCATCTTATCATTTCGTCTCCTGTCTACAACAGCAACACAAATGCACGCCGCTATTTTCAGCGCTGATATGTGTATGAACTCCACTCCGAGTATTTTTTATTTCTTCGTAACCTGCTGCCAGAGCCAGATGCCAACGAGAGTGAGGTCAATGAGTATCACCAGCCACGTGAGAAAACCAAACGTGCCGATTCCGCCCATCATCGAGCTGTATCCCCAATTTCCGTATCCCATCATAATTAAGCTTTAATTCTGTTAAAAAGGACTGCAAACAAGCCGACCGCCAAGTATGCGACCACGTTCCATACCGCAAGACCGGAGACAAACGTTGTGAGCGTCATGACGTTTTCGCCCAAGTTCGTTGTCGTGTGAAGTCCGTAATACATAAATGCCGGTCGAATGCCCGGAAATAACGCTACTCCAAGAAAGCAAACGACATACACAATGCTGACCCACGCCGCGGTGACTTTGAGAAGATGATTTGTATTGATCATAATTACTTTTACTAATTGATAATAGATCGCTGCCTGTTCATTATACCTCTCGACGGAAGGCTAATGACAACAGTTATCATGCTTATTCCCGGTGTCCTTCTCCAGTTTTTCAGCCACATTAGTTGCGCTGTTTTCGTCAGGATTCCCGTGCCTTTTGAACATCATCCAAATGCATGCGACAGCAAAAGCACCAATGAGAACTTTCGTGAGATACCCGTCAGAGAACAACGCGCCACCGCCGAAAAGCAGTATAACGAGCGGCAATGCGCAGCAGATGAGCATCATCCACATCATGTGCTTGTGATTATCATGGCCGTTGTCTGTATTGTTGTGGTTATGCATGGTGAATTATGTTAAGCGTAAATATTCCTTCATATGCCGCATCCGCTTTGCTGCCGCTGTTGCGGAGCGGGTGCTCCTCCGGCCTCTACGCCACAGCCGCTTCCACTGCCACCGTTAGAAGTCGCGCCGACCTGCGACATGATATTCCGGAATCCCGCGGCACTTGAATAATTGGCACCCAGCATTTCTTGCGGCGAGACTTTCTTCCAGTTAATGCCTCTGTTTTGCATGTATTCTGCAATTGTGAGATAGGTATCCGGGAACCAATACGAGTTCACCGCAAGGGCCGCTTTGTACATGTCTTCTTCACCGACACCCTGGCTGGCCATCAATTCCAGAAATCCGAGCATCGCCATTCCGTGATTGCAATCCGGGAAATGCGTAGAGTTCCCGCAGCACGGCCTGTAGATGTTCCGCGACACGCGGTCAACGAGCACTTGCTGCTCTGGCGCCAGCTCCACGAGCGCATGCATGTTGTAGTGTTCCATCGCATTGCCTTTTGCCACTGTCCATCCGCCTGTTGATGCGAAGTTCTCCGCACCGCCATATCCCGGATTCATCATCTCTGATGTATCCTCAAGAATTGTACTCTTGTTGGCAAGTCCGAAAGCCCACAGCAGATTCAGGAGATATCCCGAGTTCTCTCTCGTTATCGTTAACTTTCCATTTTCGCGTCCGACAAGGAGCCACTCGTATTCCTTGTTCCATGTCCCCCTGGACTCGTACATCTGCCGGAGCTTGTCGGCATCGATCGCGCCGGATTCGACAAGTCGCGCGCCAAGATCACCCCACACAACAGGCAGTACGACTCCGGACGCGGGCATAACCGATTCCTCGAGCCGCACTTGCGCGCCCGCGTCAGAGACGACGCCCGCAGGGCGCTCCGCCTGAATTGCGTACATCGATACCGCGATGGCAATCCCGGCGATCACGATGCTCACCGGAGTCGCGTACTCTTGGATAGACCCTCTTATCGTTTCTACTGGGGTATTTGTTTCCATAACATAATTTGATTTTAATTATTAATTATTAATCAGCAGCAATCTTCCATATTCTTCTCAATGTTCCCGACCGTCTCTTCGCGCGCTCCCGGCCTGCCGCCTGAAGACAAGAACAGAAGCGTTATCAAGAAGAGAAAGAACGTCGTCAAGATAAGCGCCGTCCACAGTTGCGCGAGGAGACTATACGCGGCAGCGAAACCAGCCGGAATAAAGAACGTTTTCCAGAGAAGAAGCGTGCCTGCCGAGCCGCGGAATTTCTTCTCAAGCTGATAAGCGATACCGACGACTGATCCGCCCATGAGGAGCGCGGGAACTACGAGGTTGATCTGGTAGCCCAAGAGGTGCGCGGCGACGAGTCCCGTCCACGTGAGGAACACTCCGGCACAGATCGGACAAACCTTAAACGGCAGGATCCGGCTTGCGAGCCACGCCGCTCCTGAGACGATGAGGACCGATATGACGGTGATAGTAATGAGCATACCTTTTAGACGATGAGAATAAGTGCACCTAGAATTATCATGGCAGTGCCCGCGACCAGGCGGACGCGCTGGAGATTTTCGCGCTTCCACTCCTGCATCTTGTCTACCACGCTCTTGTCGGCGGAGAACCACAGGACGAGCACCAGGGGAACGATGAGAACGAGGTTGTACAGTAGCAGATACCAGAATCCCGCCAGATACGTCTGGCTGTCGCGCAGAAGCCCTATCACCATGAGGTACGGCCCGCCCATGCACGGGAACTGGCAGATGCCGACGAGTATCCCGAGCCCGAATGCCGCCACGACGGATGTTCTCTCCAAGAGCGCCGCCATCGGCCGGTGCACGATCCCCGGCATTTTGAGCTTGATCGGCATATCAGGAAAGAACCTGTTAAGGAGATTGATGATTCCGAAGAGAATTAGGAGCGAGGCGCCGAGCTTCCCCATGAAGTGCGGTGTATTGAAGAGATGTAGGACTTTGAGAAGGCCGAGACCGATGAGGAGGTATGACGCAAAGATGCCGGCGATGTACACGCCTCCGATCCGCAGGATTTTTTCCCGCGTCATCTGCAACCCGAACAAGAACGCTATAGTGATGAGGAGAATGGAGAACGAGCACGGATGGACGCTATCCAAGAGCGATGAGATGAGTACGAGCGGCAAGAGCCATGCTCCGCCCTGGCTCATGTTCCATATAAGTGCTGAGGTTGCGGGGCTGAATTTGAGGACAACAATCCCAAGAATGAATGCACCGATAACGCTCGCAATGACAATCAGCCGGCGCATATCAGGGTGTTACAAGAGCTTTTATTTCAAGCTCTAGCGTGCCGCCTCTGGAATCCGTGAGGGTCACGAACCTGTCGATCCGCCCGACACCTGCCGGACCGTGAGCGTTCGGGTTATAAATGACACGGACCACGCGGCTCTCGCCCGCATGAATGGTTTCATCTGCCGGCGGAACATAGCCCATGCCCGGCATGCCAAACGGGCCTTTGGCGCTTCCATCCGCCCCAACGATGTAAGCGAGCGTACACATGCAGGAAGTGAATACTGTAGAGATGGTTATGTCTTCGCCAGTTGAGTTGCTTACCTGGAATTCCTTGCTCACATTGCCGTTCTTCATTGAGATCGTCCCGAAATCATAGAAGTTTTCCGGAGCGGTAAGGACGCTTTTCGAGGTCCCACTGGCTCCGGAAGCGCCCTGAACACTGGCCGTAGTGCCGACTCTTCCGGCATAGCCCCACGCGAAGAGGCCGACAATCACAAGAACGAGGAGAGCAATGTTGATAAGTGTTTTTGATTTCATGGCAATTAGAATTGGTCTTTTAATGACAAAAGCAAAAACCCGCCGATAAGCGAGAGCAGGCACCAGGGAAGCAAGAGCTTTCCTGGCGCTTCTAGAGCAAAGAGGGACTGTGCTCAAACAACGAAAGCCAGCGTGTTATTTCTCTACTTCTGGAATAGGACGGCGGGGAATTATAGAAGTACCTTACGAGATAAGGTTTTGGCAGTGGCGAACGAACCAAAAATATGAACGCTCCATAGACAAGCATGAGCAAAACAACAATGAACATCGAGACACTGGGCACCAAGGGTGCGTTCAGAAGCGATTGATACGCGGATATGTGGTGAACGGCGACAGCGACTACGTCCTGCGGGCACAGCGGGGCTCCCATAGTTGAGAACGGGCAGTTGCTCTGCATGCGTCCGTCCGCAATGTGCGTCATTGTGGCAAAACTAAAGAAAACAATAACGAGAAGCGCCGCGAGTATGAGCGCCGCGAGTATTTGTTTAGTGGATGACATATTATATCTCATAGATTCTTAGTCTTCAGGCGCAGTGAGTTCAATACAACGCTAACACTGCTGAATGCCATTGCAAAGCCTGCGAACACCGGCGAGAGAAGCCATCCGAACAGCGGATAGAAAACGCCGCTCGCAAGCGGGATGCCTACAATATTGTATATGAAGGCCCAGAAAAGGTTCTGCTTGATGCCGCGCATTGTCATTTTTGAAAGCCGGATTGCTTTCACTAACTTTGATATGTCCCCATGAAGAAGCGTGATGCCAGCAGATTCAATGGCGACATCCGTCCCCGTCGCCATGGCGATCCCGACATCCGCCTGGGCTAATGCAGGCGCGTCGTTGACTCCGTCCCCTGCCATCGCGACGACCTTGCCCTGCGCCTGAAATTCCTTTATTTTCTTCAACTTGTCTTCAGGCAGAACTTCCGCGACAACTTCGTCGATCCCCACTTGAGCCGCTATGAACGCGGCCGTATTCTTGTCATCTCCCGTCAGCATCACTACCTTAATTCCGAGCGCGTGCAGATCTCTCACTGCGGAGATTGCCTCTGGTTTCACTTGGTCCGCGATCATCGTCACGGCAAGAACTGTATTTTCTGCAACAAGAATGACCGGAGTTTTCCCTTCAGCGGTATCTTTCTCAAGCGATTGGAGCGGCGCGCCATGTTCTTGGGCAAGCTTTGCACTGCCAACGAAGTAACGCACTCCGCCAATAACGCCGGTAAGTCCTTTCCCTTTTACCGCCTCAAACTGTTCAACAGGCAAAAGCGCAATGCCCTTCTCTTTTGCATAGGAAACAATTGCATGAGCAATAGGATGCTCGGATTTATTTTCAAGAGATGCAAGTGTCGCCGCCAATTTATCATCGCTTTCCTTCGAGAGATTCTGGAGTGAGACGAGCTCCGGTTTGCCTTTCGTGATAGTTCCGGTCTTGTCCGCGACAACTACATTTACCCTATGCAGTTTCTCAAGCGTAGCCGCATCTTTGACGAGAATCCCCTCCTTTGCACCCTTTCCAACGCCCACGATGATCGCCGTCGGCGTCGCAAGTCCCAAGGCGCACGGGCACGCAATCACGAGAATGCCCACGAATGACACTAATCCGAACGAGAGCGCCTGAGAAAATCCGAGATATTGAGACCCTATGACAAGCCACGCGCCGAGCGACAAGAGCGCAAGAACCAGCACAACGGGTACAAATACAGACGATATCTTGTCCGCGAGCGCCTGTATCGGGGCGCGGCTTCCCTGCGCCTCTTCAACCATTTTCACTATATGAGCAAGCATTGTTTCAGAGCCGACTTTCGTCGCCTTAAATGTGAACGATCCGCTGGTATTGAGCGTCCCTGCGACTACCGCGTCGCCGATTCCCTTTTTAACCGGCATCGGCTCACCGGTGATCATCGACTCATCTACAAAGGACCCACCCTCGGCAAGAATCCCGTCAACGGGAATTTTGCCTGCCGGTTTGACGATAATAAGCTCGCCGTGGACAACTTGGTCCACCGGAATTTCCATTTCCTTTCCATCTCGCAAAACGAGCGCCGTCTTTGCCTGCAGATTGAGTAGCTTTTCTATCGCGTCACCCGTCTTCAGCTTGGAGCGCGCTTCAAGATATTTCCCGAGCGCGATGAATGTTACGACGATGATGGTCACGTCATAATATGACTGCTCAACATTAATGAAGGGGCGAAGCGTTTCTTCAAATGCAGAAACGGCAAAACTGTAGAGATAGGCAACGGAAGTGCCTAATCCGATGAGCGTGTCCATGTTTGCCTTGCCGTAGCGGAGAAAACGGTAAAAACCGAGCAGATAGGGCTTGCCGACGACAAAGAGCATGTACGTCGCCATGAGCGGCAGAAGATGGTGAAAAAATTCTTTCCAGAAATACGGAACGACTGGGCTTATGTTGAATTGAGCAAAAATCTCCCAGCCTAAAACAAAAGCGCTAAACACGGTGAGCGGTATGGCGGAAATAACTTTCCATTTCATGTCGGCAATTTCCGCGAGCTTCTCTGCTTTTGATTGGCCGAGTCCAAGATGGGCGGCATGCTCGTCTTCTGACATGCCCATGGATTCTGCCGTAGGCACAACGAGCGAGTAGCCGAGCGGCTTTATCTTTTCGGAAAGCGCGTGCGCGTGCGTCGCATGCTCGTCGAACGCTATCTTCGCCGTTTCTGTTCCGTAGTTCACCTCCACAGTATGTACACCTCCTACCTTTTTAAGCGTCTTCTCGATAATGCTCGCACACGAAGCACAATGCATTCCTTTTACTCTGAACGTGTGCGGCGTCATATTATTTTCGTTTCAGCTTGTAGACTTTTATCATTTCAGCGACCGCCTTTTTCTCACTGCCGTTTTTTATCTGCTTAATGACACACGTTGATAGATGGTTCTCCAAAAGTACGTCTTCCACATTCGAGAGCCCTTGCTTCACTGCAGAACTCTGCGTAATGACATCAATACAATAGGCGCCTTTTTCTACCATTTCTTGAAGACCCCTAACCTGCCCTTCTATTATCTTGAGACGACGTATCAGCTTCCCCTTTCCAGAGTCATGTGCATGTTTCATATGAGCAATAGTATATACCCCCTAGGGGGTATATGCAACAGGGGTGTGGACAATTAATTCGCTCTGAATTTAAGTTGCCCGGTCAGAAACAGGACACCGGCTACGAGCGGGATAAGCCCGGCGATCTGCCACATGGCGGGCGCCTGATGAAGGATGAGCCACGCGAGAAGCAGGGTAAGGAACGGGTTCACGCTTGAGAGTGCGACGCCTTTCGTGACCGAGATGCGGTGTATCGCTTCTATCCAGAAAAGCTTTGACAGTCCGAGAAGCAATACGCCGTTGATGAGAAGGAACAGGAGCGACGCGCGGGCATCGGCGAGCGATACGCGAGCGCCGAGCGCATAGGCAAGCAGGAACAACGCGGGAGTTGAGAACATGCTTCGGAGGAACATGATCGCTTCGCTTGAGGCGATTGTGCGGGCTCGCTGTTGGAAGAGATTCCCGAACGGAGAACAGCAGACGGCGACGAGGATGAGCACATCGCCAACGTTGATGCCGGAAAAATCCCGCATGAGCACGATAGCGGCACCCATGACCATGAGTGCCGCACCGACTTTGTGCTCGAACGAAATGGCTTCTTTCCCGAACACGTTGAAGAGCAGGAACGACGTGAACACTTCGAAGAGCGCGATGATGGCCATGTTGCCGGGAGTCGTGCTTTCAAGACCGACGAAGATGAAGCTGTAGTACAGGATGCCGATAAAGAACGCGACGAGGAGCGAATACTTCCACAGCTGGATATCGCGGAGTTCGTGCCATTTTCTACGATACGTCATGACCCCGGCGAAGAACAGCGTCGCAAGGAGCGTGCTCCACGCGAGCGATATCAGGCTCGGCAGGGTCGAATACGTGAGTACGGTGATGATCGGGAAAAAAGACCACAAAACCGCCCCCAAGAATATGAGCAATTCCCCTTTCCGTGTTTCGGACATGTCTTTCATATTCTGATCATGGCAAAAATATCCCGACGTTTTTAAAGCGGCGAGCTCTTATTAAAAGCCCACGGGAATAGACATCGAATCGTCTTTTTCCGGCATTCCCGAAGGGTTATCCTTCTTGAATATTAGAGTTCCTTTTCTCGAAAATCCATTCGCCGCCTCCGGCTTTTTGAACTCAAGCGTCCCATTGAATGGGACGAACGATTCCGTCATCCATTCGCCCTGCGCCGTCGCGTACCCTTCGGCGATTATTTTCCCGTCCCAATCCGTGAGGATGAGGGGGAAACTTGCCTCGAAATACCAGGGACCGCGCGCGTAGCCCTCGACGGTGAGCGGAGAAGCGATCGCGGCGCCAGCGCGCGGCGATGTGACGATGATCATGTCGCTCTTACAACTCTCCTCCCTGTCGGCCCGTATGAGCTCCGATACGCGAAGAGCATGCGCGTAATCGGCTCCGAAGCCGTCTGCGGGGGTATCTGTGATCCGGCCGGCAAGGACTGCGAAAAGCGGAGTATAGGCGGAAGGGGGGACATCCGAGACCTCTCTCGCATACGCGCCCTTGAGCTCGTCCAATGCGGGCGAATCGCCGGAGAGCCAGTATTCGGGCTGCCCCTCCCCGCACGGGCGGAACGAGCGCACCTCATGCCCGATGGTCAGATAACCGAACGATACTTGCTCCCCTTTCGACAACGGCGCTATCTCTTTCAGCGTGCTGTCGGCGAGCGTCAGATATTTCGACACTCCGACAGAAGGCCGCGCCGTCATCGGCTCCCCCTGCGCGCGATCGGCATAATTGGCGATGAGAAGACCGTTCCTGATTTCCGTCGTCTGCGGAGCTACCCTGTCGCCGAGGAGTATCGCGTTTGTGCCCCTGTATCCGTCCGCGGTTTTGAGCGCGGCCGCCGCGTAAAAGAACGTCCCGCTTCCGCCCCTGTCTTGCGTGAGGATGAATGCGATATCATCCTGTCTGTCACCGTCTAGATCCCCCGCGGCCTCGTTGCCGAAATATTGCGTCACTATTTTGGAAGCCGAGCCCGGCGCCGCTGGAGTTTCTGCACGGTCGTTTACGAGTGTCACTGGCTGTCCATCAATTACATATGTCGCATTCTTATAATCCACTGCTGCACTTTGCGGCGATGCGTTTTTGTCCATCCAAAACCAAATTCCAACGATGACAGCGATGGAAACGAGCATTCCAATAATGGCCGATGTTTTCATATGGAAAGCGCTCAACAACACCCGTTTAATTGAGGAACGAGCTGAATGCCGCGCCTAGATAATAGGGCCAGATGACGATGGCAAGTACGCCTTGCCAAAATGTAAGCTTCAAGAAACCGACGGTAAAAAGCCATGCTCCTATCCACAAACCTCCCGACAATGTGTGATGCTCAATTTTTATTTTCTCCATAGCGTGTTTTATTTCTTCTCTACGATAATAGAACACTTCGTAACAAGCGCCGCGATCGCGCCGACCGCCGCGAGCGTGGGTACTAGCAAGGCGCCGATGGCGCCCAGAGTAAGCGGTATCTCGATCACTGTCTCACCTTTTTCATTCTTAATGGTGATGCGGCGGATATTGCCCTCGTGGATAAGCTCTTTCACTTTCGCGAGCAATTGCTCTCCGTCGACTCTGAATTCTTCTGTAGACATGACCAAATTATATACTTCCACGGACAAATGGCCATAGATTCAGGCGGCTTGTTGCTCTGGATGCAATAATAAAGACACTTCCTTAATTATCTCGTCATCGTTATCCGTGTAATGCAGGGCGGACAATCCGGCTTCCTGCGCGGCCTCAACATTCTTTATTTGGTCGTCAATATATACGATGCTCTCCGGTCGGACGCGCAGCTTCTCAGCTATGAATAAGTACGCGCTCGGTTCTTTTTTACTCAGACCGAGAGTGTTCGCGGAAAAAATATTCTCAAATATCGGTTCCAATCTCGGCATTAGCAGAGGGTGATTTTGCAGAATATCCGTTGTGAAAATATTTACGGATAGCTCTGCTTTCAGCGATCTATAGAAATCGAGTAGCTTTTCGTTGAGTTCAAAATAATCAAAAATGCCATAACGTTCGCCGAGTTTCTCCGTCAGGTCGCGGTGGATAGGATTAAGCGCGCCCGCATAGTTCTTGTCCTTCGGTTTGATGATTACCCGCGAGAAATCTGAGAGAAGCGTGGTGTACATGCCTCTATTCTACTACCCCATTTCAAACACCCAAAAAACAGGCGGCAAGCAACCTGCGGTCAGTCTGTGCGGTCAGTCGAGCTTGAGAGTCCTGTCGAGCGAATACTTTCCTGCGCCCGTGATAAGGAGCGCCAGAGATGCCGCGAGGATGAGCGCGATGAATTCATATCCTCCCTCATTGACGAAAAAGCCCTTTGAGAGGTGGACGGTAAGGAGCGCGACCAAGGCAACGATAGAACTGAGAGCGGCCGCGAATCTCGTCAGTACGCCGAGAATAAGCGCCGCGCCGCCCGCCACCTCGACAGCTATGAGAATAACCGCAAAGAACTCCGGCGCCGGAAAGCCCAACTGGCCGAGGAAACCCGCAACACCGGCAACGCCCATGGTAAGTTTCTGCCAGCCATGCACGAGAAAAATCGCTCCTGCGGCGAGCCGGAGGAGAAGCGGCGCCGAATCGGGGCACTGCGACGCCCATGATAATTTCAATAATGAAAACATACGCGAAGAATTACTTTTATAATACCTGCCATTTTAACACGCATATTCATGTGTCCAGGGCCTCGGAGCAAGAAAGTACTAATCCTGCCGAGATTTGATTTTCCGCGCCCGTGCATGATAATCCCCTGATGAGAATAGCCGTTTTCGGAGCGACGGGCCGGGTCGGCACCCGACTCATCAAAGAAGCCCTCGCTCGGGGGTACAGTGTCGCGGCCTATGCGCGGTCGCCGCAGAAGATCGCCGTCGTTCACCCGAAACTCCTTATTGTGCAAGGAGGATTGGAAGACAAAGACAAAATAGAAGAGGCCGTGAAGGGCGCGGATGTGGTGGTATCCGTGATGGGTCCTGTCGGAAGACAAGACAAGCTCATATTCTCTCCCGCATATGAAAGCATTGTCCAGGCCATGAAAAAGCACGGCGTGAAGCGCATCATTGCCTTAGGCACGCCGACCATTCCGGACGACAACGACGGTTTCTCTCTGATCTTTTGGTCGCTCATCGTCGTGGTCGGTTTCATCATACGGAAAGGACACGAAGACATAAGAACAGTCGGGACGATACTCCGAAAGAGCGGTCTCGACTGGACGCTGGTGCGCGTTCCTCTCCTCACCAATGGCCGGAAAAGAGGACGCGTGACCGTCGGCTATTTCGGGAACGGAGTGGAGTGGCCGTGGGTGTCGCGAGCCGACTTCGTCGATTTCCTCCTGGAGCAATTGACGAGCAATACCTACATCGGCAAAGCCCCGGCGATCAGCAACTAGTAGACAACTTTGAAACTTCTCATAAAAATCCCCCAAGTTTGAACCTAACTTAAAATCACCCGAACTTTATCAAATTCAATTTCTTCTTCCGTGTCCAGCTCTTAATCTCTGTTTCGCGCTTCAGTGCTACACTGCGGCTTCCTGCCTTTTCCGAATACTGGATTTTCAGCGCGCCTTTTGCGCGTGTGTAGTGCCCGCCCTTGCCCTTTTTGTGCTGCTCAAGGCGTCGATGCAGATCGGTGGTCACGCCTGTATACAGGCTTCCATCGCGGCACTTTAATATGTATACGAAGTACATCCCTTTATCATCTCATTCCGGCGGTTCGATTCCAAAAGTGAGATACAATGGACTTGATGAGAAAACGAGGACTGACACTCAGAAAGACTCTTCTGTTCTCCGCGCTTATCATAGGAGCAGGAGCCGGCGTCTCGGTGTACAAGTTGACGAGCACCCACCAGGGCGCCGTCGTCGTATCAGATAAGGTGCGCGAAATAACATATCCCGTCCAGTATTCGGACGGGCATATCACCGAGAACGCGATCGTGTCCGACCCGCGTTTCAGGAATACGGCTACCCTTGAGGGCGCTAGATTGTTGGCTCTGGCTAACATACTGAGCTTCGTTCCAAGGAGTGCGCGGGAAGACGGGCCGGTACAGATGGAAAAAGGCACGTGGTTGTGGACCCCTTTGCTCAAGATAACTCCCGAGTATAGAGACTCTATTATCTCCGGAGCGAAACATAACGGGATACGCAACATATATCTGTCCATAGATTCGTACCTGGATATCTATACGCTTCCCGATGGTCCGAAGAAAGACGGGACGAAAAAGAAGTTTGACGACGCGCTGGAAAAATTCATAACGCAGGCGCGAAAAAATGGCATGACCGTGGATGCCGAGGGCGGCTGGAGGAATTGGGCGGAACCCGGGCATGAGTACAAGGCTTTTGCGGTCCTTGAATACGCCGTCGGATACAACAGGACGCACGCCGAGAAGTTGCGTGGTTTCCAGTACGACGTAGAGCCGTATCTGCTCGAATCGTATAAGGAAAATAAGAAGTCGACGCTCCACCGCTTTGTCGCTTTGATGCAGGCATCGATGGCCAAGCTCAGCGACAGCGATCTGGCATTATCAGTGGCCATTCCGGAATTCTATGACGGCTCTCAAGACGGAACGCCGAAGTATTTCTACGGATTCAGGTACGGCTACACGCTTGATCATCTGCTCGGCGTACTCGACCGAAGACCTGGCAGCAAAATAATAGTCATGGCATACCGCAACTTCGCCGAGGGGGAAAACGGGATAATCGAGATCTCAAAGAATGAGATAGATGAAGCGGCCCGATACCGGACCAAGATAGTGGTGGCCGGAGAGACGGGAGACGTTCTTCCTTCGTACATCACTTTCCACAACACTTCCCGTTCCCATTATGATGAGCAACTAGGAGTCGTGGAGAAGGCTCTTGCGGGCGAGAAAAGCTACGGGGGCATGTCAACGCACTATATAAATACTCTGTTGGCGCTGAAATAGATCGGGAGCTTCGTTTCCATTCGAAACGCTTACGCGCTCTCGACGACTACAGCCGTCCCGAACCAGAACCGCGCTAAACGGCATGTGACACCTGTTTCGTTTTCACATAAGCTTGCTCGAGCCGCTCAAAAGACTTCTTGCTCCACTCGATCAGTACAATGTTGAGAGCGCCGACCAGCAGGACTCCGATAATCCAATGGAGCGGTAATGATACCGTTCCAAAAAGCGTTTGCAGTCCGGGAATGTATATAGCGGCGGCCATAAGGACGAACCCGATAAGAATGCCGCCGGTAAGATATCGGTTTGAAAACAGCGGATAAGACAGGATGCTTTTATCCAAGCTTCTCACCGAAAGAGCCACGAGCAGGGTGTATGTGCCGAAAGCTGCAAAGGTGAACGTACGAACAGTGGCTTCGTCGAAGCCAAGACGCATCAAAACAAAATATATGACGAAGAGCAGGGCGCTCGTGGACAGGCCAATGATAAGAATGAGGAATTTCATAAGCGGGTCGAAGAGTTCTGTTTTGCCAGTGCGCGGCTTGCGCGACAGAACATCCGGTTCTTTTTCAAAAGCAAACGACATGGCCGGAAAACTATCCGTAAAGAAATTGACCCACAGGATCTGAAGCGCATTGAGCGGCAGGGGCAAACCGGTGAGCAGAGATCCGCCGATAAGTATCAACCCGTCCGTAACATTAGAAAGGAGATACACGAGCACCTTGCGTATGTTGGCGAGTATCTGCCGGCCTTCCTCTATGGCTGCAACAATGGTCTCAAAATTATCGTCTAGCAGCACCAGGTCGGCAACGCTTTGGGCAACTTCCGTGCCTGAACCCATCGCAATGCCGACGTCGGCCTGCTTAATGCTCGGTGCGTCATTCACACCGTCGCCGGTCATCGCCACTATCTCGCCTGATTCCTGAAAGAGCTTGGCGATCCGGAGCTTATCGAATGGGGTAACGCGGGAAATGACCGTGAGCCGGGCGAGCCGTTCTCGCAACGATTGTTCCGACATGTCCGCCAGCTCCGACGCATCAAGAACCGAGTGCTCATCGGAGCTTATGCCTATCTCATTGGCTACCGCCAGCGCCGTTCCGCGATGATCGCCGGTCATAATGACCGTCCTAACGCCCGCAGATCGGACGCGTTCAATGGCATGCTTGATGCCCGGCCGGATCGGGTCACGGAATGTGATGAGGCCGTTGAATGAAAGCCGGGAAAGCGACAGGTCTTTCGAAAAGGAAAAATTCTCCGTACGGGCGATTTCTTTTGAAGCAAGGCCCAGCACTCTCTCTCCAGAGAACGCAAGCCGGTCAATCTGCCCAAGCAACGCATCTCTCTCTTTGGGCGGGAGGGAGGAATGCCTTAGAAGAACGTCCGGTGCTCCCAGAAAAATAAGGACGTGCTTGCCTGACTCCCTGACGAGTGCCACAGAGAACTTCTGTACCGCATTAAACGGCATCGTCTGAAGTATGTTTTCCTTGGCGGCGATTTCGGCCAACTTCACTCCTCGGAGACCGGCGGAACGGACAAGGGACATCTCCATGGTTCGGCCGCTCATACGCCACGATTCGGGAGCGTCTTCCGGGTTCTCTATCAAAACATCCGTGTTGGACAGCGCTCTAACGAGCAATTTTTGTTCATCGATCCCGAAAGGAATTATCTTGGAAAGGACCATTTTTGCCATGGTCAGAGTCCCGGTCTTATCCGTCAGAATAATAGTAGTACTGCCAAGCGCTTCGGCGGCGACAAGCTTTCGCACCACGCCCTTCCGCTTTGCCATGCGTTCCACCCCGATGGCAAGAATGACTGTCATGGAGATAGGAAGCCCTTCGGGTATGGCAGACACCGCGATCGCGACGGACGTGAGGAACATCTCAAGGCCGGAGTATCCGGCAAGAATACCGATTCCGAACACAACAAGAGTCAAAACACTCAGAATAACGCTCAAATAAATGCTGAAGCTGGTGATTGCCGCCTGAAGAGGCGTTTTCTCATTTCCCGCCGCAGCGACAAACGATGCGATCTTCCCGAACTCGGTAGACGAGCCGGTGCGGCAGACGATAGCGGAGCATATCCCTTGCGTAACCAGCGTTCCCGCAAAGACCATGCAGCCCTGATCCGAGAGCGCCGCCGATTCAGGCGACGACTCGACGGATTTTGCTACAGACAAGGATTCGCCCGTCAGCACGGCTTCATCCACCTGAAAATCGTTGACGAACATGACGCGCGCGTCAGCCGGTACGCGATTGCCTTGCGCCAGACGGACGATATCACCGGGCACTATTTCTTCAGCATCAATATCCCGCTCTTTTCCGTCTCTTATGACCCTCGTCCTCTGTTTAAGATATGACTTTAATTCTGCAAGAGCTCGTTCTGCCTTATTTTCCTGGTAGAAGCCCAAGACGGTGTTGACGATAACGGCTACGAAGATAAAAATGGCATCTTGATAGTGCGCGATTGCGAGCGTAATGATCCCGGCGATTATTAGTATAAGGATCAGCGGGCTCTTTAATTGGTTCAAAAGTGTTTTCAATCGAGCCGCTCTCCTTGATGACAGGATCGTGTTTTTTCCGAACGACGAAAGCCGCTCTGCGGCTTCCACTGCCGACAAGCCCTTGTCGATGTCGGTCTCGAATGCACGCGCCGTTTCCTCCGGCGAAAAATGCCAGACCTTTTTATCTCCGTTCATGTTCATACAGAGGAAGTGTACCAGGAGAACGGAGTACTGACCTGAGTATTTGATTTCTTCCGTAGACTACTTACTAAGCCCGGTCATCGTTCATACTCGGTCATCGTCGTTTAGGCATCTATCACGCCCATTTTTCATACTACTTACCCGTCCCTCAATGAGCTTCGACCAAGAAAGGATGCCTATCGCAGTCAGTATTGCCTGCTTCTCATCTTCATCAAGTGAATACTTGTCGAGCAAGCGTTTTAATAAATCTATCGCAACTTTGTCTTGCATAGACCTATAGTTGGCTCACTAAACCTGTCGCATAACCCCAAAAAAGTAGATTGGGGAGTCAGGAATTTTCTTCACATTTTCTGCCATGGCAATTAGTTTGAAAGGCTCTTCGGAGTCCGAACCTATCTCAAACTGGCTGGCCGTCTCGAGTTCGAACCGTGATCGGTCAAACCCTGCCGTGCCCGTCCGTAGCTTTATGCGGAGGAGGGCTTGACAAAATTAGCTTAATTTTAATACTTTAAACGACGAGTCTCGAGCGCTTCAAAAAGTGACAGCTTTATCGGCCGGCCTGTGTTTCCGACGAGATAGCTTTCAACAATGGCATCAGATCAACATACTCAATTTGGTCACGAGCATAAACACGGACTAACTCATAAAACATGCGGCCACTGGGGTTCGTTGCAACTGCGTTTTGAAATGTTACCAAATCGGATTTTTCCATGAAGATTAGATGCGTTCTATTAAATTCCAATTGTTGGGCCTGGCTTTTAAAAAAGACTTTCTGTGGCCTGAATAGCTCTCCTTCGTAGTACTCCCCACTTTTTACTTTCAGTCCAATGGGTTGTCTATGTAGTAAATCTGTATCGATTTTAGAAATATCCGTGATTCTTGGGTTGAGTGTCTTTACAGGGATACGAGGGCTACCCGGAAATGATACTGACGAGATACTTTCTCCGGCTTTATTAGTAAGATGTTCAATTCGAATCGGAACACTCCCTGTCTCGCCCTCGAATTGTGAAAAGGCTAATGTTGGTTGTTTTGGTGCACCGTAAGCATAATGATTACCTTGTCTTGGTTCAAGAAGCTCTACTTTTTCATCTATCTTAAATTTCAGAGAGATCGTATCGACCACATGAAATTTACCACCGTGCAAGCACTCAAGCTGACCCGTTCGGCTATCGCCCGAAAGATCCGGAACGGAATCACCCCCTGTAAGAGTTAGCTCAAATTCCCCATCGCCCTTTCTGATGGTTCTCATAAATGCTCCAGGATCTTTTTCCTTGATAAAACCAAGGAAGGCCGCGCCAGGGAAAATATCTGTCTGCACCAACGGATGTCTGAAGCGATTTTCTTCTGCATCAACAACGATATCTATATCAGGCTGACACTTAACCCTACAGGTAAAACGTCCAACACGGTTATGAGGGTATACGAGCGCCACTGGCGCGAACCACTCATTCATATTCACACCCTCAACCTTACTGAGTACCTTAAGCTCGATTCCATATTTATCGGCCGATAGTTGAGCCGATTCAGAAAAACCTTTTGCGGATACAGCAATCGTTTTTACTGCCCCCACTTTTAGTCGCTTCGTCGCAAGCTGCTCGACCCATGTAACATCTTCATTAGTAGAGCGATCCCGACACTCGACCGTTATAAGCATCTCCTTGTTCTCTATCTGGAAGCGAATCGAAGCATCGACTTCACGTTCCTGATTGGTATCGGCATCTTTTATCCAATCCGGAGATTTGATGGTAGCTCCCCTCGGAACTAGGTATTCTTCAACTGCGGCAACAAGAAGCTCAAACTTGCGCCACTCTTCTGAGTTCCTATCCTTGGTCGTGCGCGATTTTCTCATACATGAAGTCATTCGTCTCGAGCGGGATAGCCTAACTCAAACTGGCTGACTGGCTCGGTCTGGAACCTCATACCTTGACGCCTTGTAAGGGTTCTTTGAGCATTTTCAGTGTACCAGATTGAGGCGTTTCAGTCGGGTCTCAATAGACACGCGAAGTTATAAATATAAAAAAAGAGCTGTTACTGATTTGCTCTTGCACCACCTCCAGACTGAATAGATCCAGCAGGCCGTATTTGCACACTTTGAGCAGAGACACTACCATCACTATTTGCGGTGCCTGTAACAGTGACATTTGCGCCTGTTGTTAGGTCGTTTGAAGAGCCAGTGGTTGACTTCATAACTTGAGTACTCGTAGCAATGAGTACAATCTTGGTACTTCTATCTTGCATTTTGACTGTAATACTTCCCGTATCTTTCGAGATAATTTCACCTGCTGTAAAACCACTGCCACTCATACTTCCTCTAACGCCAGCACCTCTCATCCCGTTTGGACCACCAATAAATTGGCCATTGCCAACCTGTCCTCGGACAGGAGTGATACTTTTGCCATACGTCATTCCTCCGTAGAAGGCGGCCCCTGCAATAACGACTATACCTACAGTCCACGCAACAACTCTTTTGTTCATACTTTAGTTATTAATTAATTTGATAATGACTACTCGTATCGGAGCGCCTCAATAGGATTAAGCGATGCGGCGCGACGTGCCGGATAATATCCGAACACAATGCCTGTCACTGCCGAGACGCCAAAAGCAAGTAGTACAGATGAAAGCGATACGCTTGTCTGTACAACACCGGATAAATTGACAACAAGAGATATGACCCATCCGAGCACAATACCAATTACTCCTCCAATAATAGTCAGTGCTACTGCCTCGGCCAAAAACTGACTCGAGATATCGCTCTTTTTTGCACCTATTGCTTTGCGTAAGCCGATTTCCTTTGTGCGTTCGGTGACTGTCGTGAGCATCATATTCATAATGCCGATACCTCCAACCAAGAGGGAGATTCCGCCAATTGCTGCCAGAAGATACGTAAGTGTCGATGTAATACTGGATGCCGCCCCTAAAATATCATTCTGATTCTGTACACTGAAATCCGCTCTGGTGACATCGCTAATTTTATGTCTACTCATAAGCAGTGCTGTGATGTCTGCTTGCACTTGTGACATACTCTCAGGTGTAGTGGCCTGAACCGCAATAGTTGAAAGATACTGGTCGCCTGAAAGATATCTTTGTGCACTTCTGGCTGGAATAAAAACCACATCGTCTTGATTTTGAAAACCAGATCCACCCTTTGCAACAGTAACACCGATAACTTTGAATTCCATTCCATTGATGCGAATTGATTGTCCTATAGCACTCGCTCCTTCCCCAAAAAGATCGATGAGTGTTGTTGGTCCGAGTACTGCCACTTTTGATGCTGACTTATTCTGAGTATCAGAAATGAATGATCCCTCTGCCACTTCTAGATTGCGAATTTGAGGATAATTTGATGTAACACCATTAGCAGTTGTATTAGTGTTTGTACCCTTTGCAGTAATCTGATACCTACCAGAGACTTGAGATGCAACAGCTTCTACATCTGTGATTTGTGTAGCAATAGCATCAGCATCTTCATTGGTCAAGGTCTTAGCATTTCCACGACCACCGCTTGCGCCAAACCCCTGTTGACGCTGTGCCCCTGGAGTTACTTGAATAAGATTTGAGCCTAACGCTTCAATGGAAGATGAAATGGTGTTTGACGCACCAGTACCAATACTAACCATTGCGATAACAGATGAAATACCTATAACAATACCGAGCATTGTTAGCCCAGACCGAACCTTGTTTGCAGACAGTGCCGAATATGTTTCGTGGATAATATCGTTAAATTTCATAATGCTTGGTCATACGACTACTGCTCGCTTTCAGCGGTTGTTGAGTGTTTGCGTGAATGTGATTTAGAATCAGAAACTATAATTCCATCACGAATCGTAATAATACGTTCTGCATATTGTGCCACTTCGTGTTCATGGGTAATTAAGATTACAGTTCGGCCATGTTCTTTGTTTAATTTCTGAAAAGTATCGAGAACAATTTCTCCCGTTTTTGTATCAAGATTCCCCGTTGGTTCATCCGCAAGAATGAGCGACGGATCATTTACAAGTGCACGAGCTATAGCAACACGCTGAATCTGACCACCAGAAAGCTGGTTGCTCATATGGGCAAAATGTGATTCCGTCATTCCAGCCGCAAGAAGCGCTTTTTTTGATCGATTCTCTCTTTCCTCTTCATCAACACCAGCATATACAAGCGGTAACATCACATTTCTCATGACAGTTGTGCGTGGAAGCAAATTAAAAGACTGAAAGACAAATCCAACATGAAGCCGGCGTATCTCAGCTAGTTCCTCATCGGATTGGGCGGAGACATCTTTGCTGTCAAGAAAATATGTTCCTGTCGTTGGCGTATCAAGACACCCAAGAATATGCATTAGGGTAGATTTACCAGAACCAGAAGGCCCCATAATTGCGACAAATTCACCGTCCTGAATGGTAAAAGTAACTCCTTTTAGCGCCTGAAACTTCGCATCATCAGAGCCGTATGTTTTTGTTATATCTTTAATCTCAATCATGCTATGGAAAATTTAGAAGCGAATCCCTGTTCCTCCAAACCCACCGCCTCTCGTGTTAGCAGGAGCCGCTACCGTTGTTGCTGTCGCTGAGATAGTACGTGTCACGATTTGTTGACCTTCTTGAAGACCAGATAGTATCTCTACTTTTGTGTCATCAGATATACCTGTCTTTACTTCAACCTGCTCTGGTGGAATAGCAGAAACTACTCCAGAAGTCCCGCCTGTTTCGGGTAGTGCCGGATTGAACACCTGAACATAACTCACGTCGTTCTGTGTCTTTACTGCACCAGACGGAATTGCTAATACATCTTGTCTAACATCAGTTTGGATAGACGCGTTGGCTGTCATGCCAGATTTGATGCGCTCATCTTGACTATCAAAGCCGATTTTTACTTTATAAGACACGACCCCTTGAGCAACAGTTCCGACCGCGTCAATCTCAGCAACGTCACCAGTAAGAGTGAGATTTTCTATCGCATCAAATGTAAGTATGGCCTTATCTCCCAGATTAATTTTAGTCGCATCGACTTCGTTGAGAGAAAGCTGGGCAATTTTCTGATTTGTGATAAGTGTTGATACCGCACTTCCAGTTGAAACCGTATCAAATCTTTTAAGACTAACTGACGCGATTGTTCCAGCGAAAGGAGCTGTGATTGTGTAGTAAGAAAGATTATCTTTCATTTCTTGCAAATTACGCTCTTGATTGGCTATAGATTGAGCACTCGATTGGAGACTTATGGGGTTGTTACCGCTCTCGTTGCCAATTTTATATATTTCAATCGCTCGCTCATTATCCCGAATAGTCTTTTTTGTAGTATCGAGGGATTTCTGCTGATTTAATAGTGCACTCAAATTACTATTAACAGTCGAAAGATAACTACGAGCATTGGTGCGCATGGTGGTGATTGCTGAGTTCACCGTTGTGTTACGTATTGTTGCATCATCAACCACTGCATCTAAAAGATTTAACTCACTCTGTAGTGCTTGTGCTATAGCTGTGGTGGTATCAACAGACGATGACAGTAATTTTTCGAGGTCGGAAGTGGCTGAGTAGCGAGTCAATACTTTAAAATCCAATATCGCTTGGTCATATTTTGTGCGAGCTATTTTATAGTCTCTTTCCGCAATATCTGAGAATGTCCGTATACTGGAGTTTGAATTGTCATTTCCACTATTCTTAAATACATCGACGTTCCATTGACCCTGACCACCGAAGCTATACCCATATAAAATATTCTGCATACCAGTAACAGCTCCGGGCAGATCTAGGTACGCATTGGAGACGGTATTGTAGGTATCGTTGTAAGTAGTGTCTAGATTTTTCTTCGCGTCATCAAGTGCCTCGATAGATTTCTCATAATCAATCGGTGCCTGTGCAGAGTCTTTTTGGTATTGTAGTTTAGCTTCTGCAAGAGAAGCTTCCGCATCACCAATAGTCTGTTTAGCACTCGTCGAGTCTATGTATGCGAGTGCTTGACCAACTCGAACCACATCTCCAGCTTTTACGCCAACCCAAGTCACATCACCAGAGGCTTTCGGTTTTATATCAATCTGGTTGACCGTTGAGACTTGCCCGCTTGCTGAGACGGAAGCAATAATTGTTCCTCTTTCAACTGTGCCAAGGACGTAACTGACACTACCGTTAGTAGATGTAAAGGTAGTGTAAGTCCAGTACCCGCCTCCAACTATTGCAACCATAATGACAGCACTTATAATTTTATGTGCTTTTGCGTATGTTAAAACTCTTTTGATACCTAAATGTGAGAGAAAATTTCTCATTGTGTTTTGGCATTAAGCTCTGGGGTGTCTTTCGGCGTTGGTACAATACGAATAAGTTTTGCTTCGATTTGTGAACTATCATTTGGTGAGCCGAAAATTACAATATAATCGTCCACCTTGAGGTCCGTTGATGTCGCTGTGGCATCAAGGTGTCTAATGCGAGTGTTTTCTCTAATCAATATAACTTTCTCAACATTGTCTGTTCCGACCACCACGAATGTCGGAAGATTGATGCTGACTATCTTACCAACAGCACCATTGGCTTCGATAAATCCGCCACGCATAGACCCCTTGAACGACTTTGGTCCATGATTTCCAAACGCACGGTAGTAATTGTCACCAAATCGGTAGGAAAAAGAAGCTTTTCGGTATCCAACAAACATACCTGCTTGGAAAATAAGTAGGGCAACAACAGCCATACCGACTCCGATTAGTATTTTTTGGAACGTTTTTGATTGTGCGAATTCTTTTATATCTTTATGATGCATAAATAATTTATTAATTACTAAATGCTGGGCTAAGTCCTTTTCTCACATTGATTGCAAAAATTCTGACTGATACAAGAAGTGCGACAATAGCTATGAGCGAGAGGGTAATGCCCATAAATGGAATTGTGTCGGTAAGTGACAATGCAAATTCTCTCCAATAGGTAAGTACTATATCTGGGTCAGAGAGCAGGAGAGAAAAATAAGAATAGAAACTAGATTGGTAAAATCCTTGCATCATGTACTGCACTGAAAATATGATCCCGACAGTCGAAAGTAGGACAATTGGAGCGGAGGCAAACAAAAACACCTTTGCCCGACGACACTCCTCCTGCCCAATTCTCATGAGAATATTCTCATAAAGTCTTTTGGGAGGTTCAACTTTATCAATGTCTCTCATACTTATATATACGAAAACGGGCTGCATTTTGGTGCATCCTGTCGAATCTAGCCTTAAAATTAAGCTGGTTTCACTTCCAGTAATCTTCTAAGATAAACCAGAGCTCTTCGGTGCTGGCTTTTAACTGTGTGTAGTGGTCTTCCTAAAATCTTCCCAATTTCCTCAAAAGTAAGATTGCTTTCGTATCTAAGTGTAAGCACTTCCTTATATCTAGGATTAAGTTGCACTAAAAGGTTTTGGACAAAAGCCGTATCCTCAGCTTGCATAATTAGCTCGTTCGGCAAGAGTTGCGTATCGGCAAGACTTTCTACTAGTTTATTTTCACCTAGCTCATTTTCAAAAGAGGAAAATGGCACATCTTTCTTCTGACGTAACCAGTCAATTGCGGTGTTGCGTGTGATAGAAAAGATCCATGTTCGAAAACTGCTCTCCTGACGATACCTTCTAATATGCTTCCATGCTTTTATAAAAGAGTTTTGTGTAATATCTTCAGCCGCCTGAAGATTTCCTGTAAGTTTAAAAGCAAGGCTGTATACATCTTTCAGATATCGATTAACTAGAAAAGAGAGAGCTTTCTCATCTCCTTCCAAATATTCAGAAATAAGTTGTCCGTCTTCTTTTCGCATTAGTTTGATTGTAACAAAAAATCACCGAGTTGTACCGGCGATTTCTTGTCTTGAATACTGCTCTCAGCAGGCATGCTATTTTCGGAATAGATGCTGATGCCTGTCAGTCACCTGACTTAGCATGTGTTGGCTGTGTTTGTTAGAAAAAGTTCGAACATATTTTCGCAATAATCCGAATGATGACTAATCGCACGCTCCGCGTGCGTGGTGGCTTCTGATTGAATCGTACGCTCGGACTCTGTGGTGACTCTAACCATTCCGCCCAACGCCTCGCAG
>Ga0209541_10001320_pt1 | contig 49523 bp, 39 predicted proteins | sample RifCSPlowO2_01_FD_184027 | JGI IMG/M metagenome (GOLD analysis project Ga0209541, IMG submission 184027) | Groundwater microbial communities from Rifle, Colorado - Rifle CSP2_plank lowO2_0.1 (SPAdes) (version 2) | ecosystem: Environmental > Aquatic > Deep subsurface > Groundwater | place... | reverse complement strand
ATCCCTCGACCGCTACGATCAGCTTCTGCGACGGTATCTCGATTTCTCATTTGGCGGGAAAATCGCCTATCGTGCGGAAAACATTTTCGACTATGACAATCGGACATACTATCTCGGCAATTTGAAAGAAGAAGAAAAACAGAATGGCTACAAACCTGCTACCGGCAAAGAGCCGTTCATCAAAGAGAAGCTGGAGGAAGACAAGAAAACTCGTGGAGTATGGAAGATCACGCTTCGGCACGACCATGAAAAGAAACGGCATTCTTTTGAGGACCTCGTGGGTAAAGAGTGCCAGCTCATTTTCGATGTCCTCAACTGCAAGCGCAGGACAATAAATAATACAGAAGAACAGTTTGAAAAGATTATTCTGACAGGACTCTTCAAAGACGGCGATATATGGAAGCCGGTAGAGTCATCGCGGCTAGACAAACTTTTTACTGCGCTTGAAATAGAGCGCGAGGAGCGAACTGATACTCGCTTGCGCGATGAGCTTGAAGACATCGCCAGCAAACGAGTAAATAAAGAAAAAGATGCTGTCGGGACGGAAAACGAGCAATATATTTTTGAAGAGATGGATCGCCTTAATCAATTTGTCGAAGAATCGCTTCTCAAATTCCAGCAGGAAATGGATGACCGGCGCAAGGAAATAAATGAGCTGAAGAAAACTGTTCGCGCCTCGCGCACCCTTGGCCATCATGAGCGACTGCAGATTCAAGACCAGATAAGCAAGAAACAGCAGGAGCTTTTCCGCGCGCAAAAGAAGTACATCAAGGCGCAGGAAGACCAGATGCGAGGCGCTAACGCAAAGGAGAAAGACCTTCGGGGTAAACTACAAATGGAGTTTGAACGCGAACGCATCGCCTCTGTCTTTTTCTCAATAATCTCCTAGCACTATGAATATCCTTATTGAGCAGACAAAACAAAAGATTGCGAGAATAAAAGATACCGCGACAGAGCGGTCGTATTATCCGCTTCTCTGCGAATTCTTTGAGGGCTTTGCGAAAAGCGACGCGATAAAGCTTCGCGAAGCGCATGCCACACCGGAGGAGACGACAACTCAGTACGAGAAAAAAGTTGGTTTCCCCGATATAACGATACGCAACAAAAACGAGCTTGTCGGGTGGATCGAGGTTAAAACACCAGAGGAAAATCTTGGCGCGGATAAGTTTCGGGAGCAATTCACCAAATATCGGGAATCGCTTGAAAATATAATCTTCACGAATCTTCGCGAATGGCAGTTGTGGCAATGGGAAGACGGCGAATCAAAACAGGTCGGCAAGACAATCGTTTTTGACCTTACAACGCCGAACGGCGCTTCAGCGGAAGATTTTGAACAGTTGCTCATTAGATTCTTTGAGGGCCGCGTCTATCAGACACGAACTCCGAAACAACTTGCGCTTGCGCTTGCGAAAAAGACGCGCCTACTCTCCAAGCAGGTTGAGGAAGCACTCGAAACGGCTGATGAAAAATCGGATCTCTGGAAACTTAAAGAAACTTTTGAGAAAACGCTCATTCAAGATATATCGTCGCACCAATTCGCCAACATGGTCGCGGAGACGATGGCATACTCCCTGTTTCTCTCCGCGCTTGAACATGAGCGACGCGGCAACGGCAACGAACTGACGCTCACGAACGCGATTGACTACCTTCCGACAAACGTCCCGATTCTTGCCGACTTGTACGACCTCATCAAAAAAGTAGCATCCGCAATCCCGAACATTTACGAATCTGCCCAGTTGCTCGTCGATCAGTTGAATGCTTCCGAGATTGATCGTATTCGTCAAAAACTCGTTGAGCACAAGCCGGGCGAAGACCCCGTTATTCAATTCTACGAACCATTTCTCGCGGAGTACGACCCGAAAGAGCGTGAAGCGCGTGGCGTGTACTATACGCCGAAACCGGTCGTGGACTACATCGTGCGAAGTGTTGATTGGATTCTCCGTGATAAATTCGGGAAAGAAAAAGGACTTGCTGATGAATCGGTAAACCTCCTCGATCCGGCAACCGGCACGGGGACATTCCTCATGTCCGCAATCCAAGAGATTTATTGGAACACAAAGAAAGCGAACGAATCACTCGGCGACGAAATGGTGTCTTGTGAATTCAATAAAATCGTTCTCAATCATATCCTCAAACATTTCTACGGCTTCGAGCTCCTGATCGCGCCGTATGCCGTCGCACATTTGAAACTTACCCTAGAAATTGAGCGACTCGGCTTTGACTTCAAACTCTCAAAAGGCGACGGCGACACAGGAAACGACCGCTTCAAGATATATCTCGCAAACACACTCGACGACCCGAACAAACCGCCGCAAAAATTGTTTGGTTTTGATTCAATCCCCGCCGAGTCGGAGAAAGCGCAAATAGTAAAGCGAGATGCTCCTATTCTCGCGATTATTGGCAATCCACCCTACTCAAACTTTGGGCGGATGAATCGCGGCGACTGGATACTCGGGCTTCTTAAGGACTACAAAAAAGGACTCGGGGAGCGCAAAATTAATCTCGACGACGATTTTATAAAATTCATTCGCTTTGCTCAATGGAAACTAGAGAAAACCGGCCAAGGCATCTTTGCCATGATCACTTCAAATACATTCATTGACGGCATTACTCATCGTCAAATGCGCCGGTCTTTGATGGATACATTTGACGAAATCTATATCTACAACCTACACGGCAACAGTCGCAAAGGCGAAGTTGCGCCGGGTGGAGGCAAAGACGAAAACGTTTTCAACATTCAACAGGGCGTGTCTATAAACGTATTTGTAAAACTTCCTGAAAAGCAGGACGGGTGCGTAGTGAAATACGCGGACTTGTGGGGTACGCGAGAGCACAAATTTGCAACTCTTCTGGAAGAGAACTTGAACGAGACAAGGTGGCAAAAAGTTTTACCTAAAGAGCCGAGGTGGTTTTTTACTGTGCGAGACGGAGCTGGTGAAGTGGAATACGAAAATTATCCGAGTATTCTGAACGGATTCGAGATATACAACAGCGGTATGCAAACAAAGCGTGATAATCTCACGATTCACTACTCTGAAAATGAGTTGAGGACTGCCGTCAAAGACGTTAAAAATTTATCTAGCGAAGAAGTTCGAACAAAGTATGATTTACCGTCCGATGGACGCGACTGGACTGTTGAGGATGCAAAGAAAGATGTTGGAAATGGATACCGAGAGATAAGTGTTCAGTATCGACCCTTTGACGCTCGCAAGACTATTTTTACGGGAAAATCTAAGGGCTTTATTGCATATCCACGCGCAGACATCATGCGAAATATGATTGAGGGCAACAACCTTGGATTGATTTTGATGAAGCAGGTTGTACTCGGGGGCGAATACACTCACTTCGGAGTCGCGAATAGTCCAATTGACGAAAGAACATTCAAGAGTAACCGCGGCGGTACATACCTCCTCCCTCTCTATACCTATCAAGAATCCTCGCAAAACAATTTGCTTAATGATAAAACGCGTAGAGCCAATATTTCTGAAGAATTTTCAAAAAACCTATCGAAGCAAATATCCTTGCGGTATGTTCCAGATGGGCGCGGCGATTTGGAAAAGACCTTTGGCCCCGAGGATATTTTTTACTACACCTACGCCATTTTTCACTCGCCGACGTATCGCACGCGCTATGCTGAACAGTTAAAAATTGATTTTCCGCGTCTTCCTATCACGGGCGACAAGGAGCTTTTCAAGCGACTTGTCGCGCTCGGAAATGAGCTTGTAAACCTGCACTTACTTGGAGAAAATCTTTTTGAATCGTCAAAAACGATTCTTGACGATTCGAGTAAATGGAATATCAAAATCGGCGGCACTGCCCCTGCAAATCTTGAGGAGTGGAAAGTTGTGGATGTCCGCTACGATGAGAAAGAAAGGCGTGTGTATGTGAACGCCGGACAGTATTTTGAGGGCGTAGAGAAAGAAGTGTGGGAATTCATGGTCGGCGGCTATCAGGTCTGCGAGAAGTGGCTCAAAGACCGTAAAAAGGCGGAACGAGTGCTTTCTACCGACGATCTAAAACACTATATGAAAATAGTCGTCTCCCTCCGCGAAACTATCCGCATCATGGGTGAAATAGACAAGGCCATCCCCGTATGGCCGATGAAATGAATATGGCAAGCGAATTGATAAAAAAGCATCTCGAAGAATTGAAAAGTCAAAAGAAATTTGACGAGGGGATGATGGAGAACAACGTGTGTTCAAGGGGGGTTAGCAATCATTATTGGCATCTGTATTCTTGTGGTTTTGAAGGGAGCATTGTTTGGAATAAGGCCGAAACTAAATCCATTGCTTGGTATTCACAAGAACAGATAAAAAAACTCTCACTTGAGCCGATCTGGGCATATTGGTTCAGGAAACGCAATATTATCTAATTGTTCTCAATGAGTTAAACGCAAACTCGTGTTTATTTGCGAGGGCTGCGGAAAACAAGGCGAGACGTATGCCTGGCTTTCATCCGGACACCACGCGCCTCGCAAGGGAGGTCGCAGTGGGCTTTATTACGAAAGAACAAGCAAATAAAGCGCTAGAGAAAAAGCATAATTTCCCGCCTTCGGTGCGTGGTGTGCTTAAGAAGGCCAAAATATTATAAGACCGAGTCACATCAGTACAAGGGGTGAAGGGGGTGCGAGAATATGCTTACAAGGCCTCACCAGGTATTATCCGAGACCGACCCATCCAGTCCGAGGCTTTGCGAGTGACCGAGGGAAGCAAGGGTTTTGTGTTGCAGTCGTAAATGAAAAACCCGCCAAGGGATGACGGGCGGGGATTGGCAGGAGGCTAGGTATTTGATACGAGCTTGTCGTAGGATGCCTTATCGACAAGCGCATCAAGCTCGTCCATGTGTGCAAGGCGGATCTTGAAGAACCAGCCGAGGCCCATCGGATCCGTATTCACCAACGCCGGGTTGGCTTGTAACGCCTCGTTCACTTCGATGACCGTGCCCCCGACCGGCATATATATATCCGAAGCGGCCTTTACCGACTCAACAACAGCGGAGACCTCACCCTTCTTGAGATCGCTTCCGATCGCGGGCAACTCGACAAACACGATATCGCCAAGTGCATTTTGCGCGTAATGCGTGATGCCAACCGTGGCGATGTTGCCGTCTTCGGTCGAGATCCATTCGTGTTCGGCCGTGAACATCATTCTCATCCGCACTCCTTCGATTAGATGGTGAAAAAATTACCTCTTTTATCAGGTTATATAACTAAGCAGAAGTGTCAAGAAAAAACTGCCGCGACTTTCGACGGGTTTTTCTTGACCGGCTTTTGCATCTCGCTCTTTACACTATCGAGCGGTGGGATTTTGTGAACAACTGCTGGCAAGTCCCCAAGCAAGCGTGATAATATTAAAGGGAGGGTGAACGGGGGTTATTCATTAAAATGTTCATACGTAGCGCACATGACCAAAGAAACACGAAACACGGAGCCGACGCTCCAAGAATTGGAAGAACAGGAGGAGATCTGTCGAAAGGCGACTGCAGAAGCCGAGCGCGATCTGGAAGAAGGGAGAACGACGGAGGCCGTTTTTGAAGATCTGCGTACAAGATATTTTCTTGCGAAACAGGCGGTTCGGGATTTTCGGGCTGACGTCCAGTAGCGTGTTGCAAAGGTTGCATGCAGACGGGTGCAGGTGAGCGGACCCCCGTCGTCCCCGTGGTGTCCACAGGGTTATCCCCAAGTCTCGGTATCGTCATTGACACCGCCCCATGAAGTCCTTATACTGGTCATCACTTACGCTCCGATTGAGTTTTTGCCGAGACGTATGGTGCGACCAATTTTCCTTGGGGCTTGCCCTTAGGAAAATGGAAGTACTCAGGTGGTAAGAGCTAAAAACGATACTTTGCGTATCTACTGATAAGTTTGGAGGAAAACAGGCACACACCTTGTAGGGAGGGGGCGTGTTTTTGTTCGCATCTGACTACTTGCGCAATTGCCGAATCCCTTTTGTGCTTTTGAATCGTCCTCGTCATCTGGAAAAAGCCTGCAACTCCTTCGGGAGTCTCGACTCACTTTTTGTCGCTCACCGAGTCTTGCATTGTGCGTTTGCATAGAGACTGACGTTGAATATTATTTTTCGTCTTTACTAGCTACCACCACGTCATATGGAGGCACTTACGAAAAAGTTTTTCGGACGTTACAAGGAGCCGCTCACCGCGATCCCGAATCTCGTGGAGATGCAGAAGCGGTCGTACGAACTTTTGGTGGCTGAAGGGCTTGCGGAACTCTTCAAGGAATTCTCGCCCATCAGCGACTACTCAAAAAAGAAGTTCGATCTCGAGTTCGCCGGCTTCGAACTTTCCGCGCCGCGTTTCGACGAGCATTATGCGCGCGAGAACAAGGTCTCCTACGACACGCCGCTTCGCGCTCGCGTTAAGCTCACCAACAAGACGTTGGGCGTCGTGAAGGAACAAGAGATCTTCATGGCGGATTTTCCTATTGCGACGGATCGCGGCACCTTCGTCATCAACGGCGTGGAGCGCGTCGTCGTTCCCCAGCTCGCGCGCTCGTTCGGCATCTTTTTCACCGCCCAAGAACTCAAAGCAGGGCGGTTTTTCGGCGCGAAGGTGATCCCCAGCCGCGGTGCGTGGATCGAAATAGAGACCGACGCGGACGAAGTCGTGTGGGTGAAGATCGACCGCAAACGCAAATTCCCGATCACATCGCTCCTCCGGATGTTCGGTCAGTGCGGCGATGCCGAGCTCCTGAAAGCGGTCGGGGGGGACGCCGACACCAAACGTTATATAGAGAAGACGCTCGCCAAAGACCCCGCGAAGACGCTCGACGAATCGTACGTCGAGATCTACCGCCGTCTGCGCGACGGCGATGTGACGACGACCCAGAACGCCCGCGAGACCGTCTCGGCGATGTTTACCCGCGAGCGTTATGATCTTTCTCCAGTTGGCCGCTACCGCTTCAATCATCGTTTCGGAAAGCCGATGAGCGAGAAGGCGCTTGAAGCCCGCATACTCTCCTTGGACGACCTCATCACCACGGTCAAGAATGTCGTCAAACTGAACAATACGAAAGGTGCGGTCGAGGACGATATCGACCACTTGGGGAGCCGTCGCGTGCGCTATGTCGGCGAGATGCTTCAGGCGAAGTTGCGCGTCGGTATGACGCAGATGAAGCGCAATATTCAGGACCGCATGTCGACGGTGGAGACCGACACGATACTCCCGATCAACTTCGTCTCCCCGCGACCGCTTCAGGCACGCCTCAAGGAATTCTTCACCACGAACCAACTCTCGCAGTTGATGAGCCAGAAGAACACCTTGGACGAAGTGGAACATTTGCGCACCTGCTCGGCGATGGGTCCGGGAGGACTCACGAAAGAGCGTGCCGGTCTTGAGGTCCGCGACGTGCATCCTTCCCACTACGGACGCCTCTGCCCCATTCATACGCCGGAAGGACCGAACATCGGTCTCGTGCTTCGCCTTTCCACCTACGCCCGCGTCAACGCGTTCGGCGTCATCGAAACGCCCTATGTGAAGGTGACGGACGGCAAGATCACGGGGAAGATCGACTATCTGAACGCGCTCGAAGAAGAGCAGTTCGTCATCGCGCATGCCGCCGTTCCGTACGACCAAGCAACGATGTTGCTCGAAGACCGCGTTGAGGCCCGCGTCAAAGGCGATCCCGGCATCGTCGACCGCGTACAGGTCCAGTATATCGACGTCGCGACCAACCAAGCATTCTCGACCGCCACGTCCTCTATTCCGTTCTTGGAACACGACGACGCCAACCGCGCACTCATGGGTAGCAATATGCAACGCCAAGCGACCCCGTGCGTCATTCCCGAAGCTCCCATCGTGGCGACCGGCATGGAAGCGCGCATCGCGCGGGATTCCGGCCGCGTGGTCTTGGCGCACGCCGACGGCGTCGTTAAAGAAGTCGACGCGAAGCATATCGTCTTCAAGGACAACAAAGGGAACGAAAAGGAGCACAAGCTCATCAACTTTGTGATGACGAACGACGCGACCTGCTATCATCAGCGGCCGATCGTTTCCGTCGGCGAAAAAGTGAAGAAGGGGGGAGTGTTGGCGGACACGTCGACTTCCGACCGCGGCGAGATGGCGCTCGGCCAGAACCTTCTGGTCGCCTTCATGTCGTGGGGCGGTGCCAACTACGAAGACGCTATCATCCTCTCGGAGCGCCTTGTGCGCGAGTCGATCCTCTCGTCCATTCATATAGAGAAGTTCGTCGTGAACGTGCGTGACACGAAACTCGGCCCCGAGATCACCACGCCGGACATCCCCAATGTCGGCGAAGTGAAGCTGAAGGATCTCGACCACGAAGGTATTGTCCGTATCGGCGCGGAGGTCCGCCCGGGCGACATCTTGGTCGGGAAGATCACCCCGAAAGGCGAGGCACAGCTCACACCCGAAGAGCGGCTCTTACGCTCGATCTTCGGTGAGAAGGCGCGTGACGTGAAGGACACATCGCTCCGCATGGAACACGGCAAACGCGGGCGCGTCATCGGCGTCAAGGTATTCTCGCGCGAGAAGGGCGACAACTTGGAAAGTGGCATCATCAAACGCGTCTATATAGAGGTCGCCCAGCTCCGCAATATCTCGATCGGTGACAAGCTTGCAGGCCGCCACGGCAACAAGGGTGTCATCTCGAAGATACTCCCCATCGAAGAAATGCCGTACATGGAAGACGGTACTCCGATCGACGTCATCTTGACCCCGCTCGGTGTGCCTTCCCGCATGAACTTGGGCCAGATCTTCGAACTTCACCTCGGTCTCGCGGCGCATGCGCACGGCTATCAGGCGATCACTCCACCTTTCTTGGGCGTCACGGAAGAGGAGATCTGTGCGGAACTTAAAAGCGCGGGGTATCGCGAGGACGGCAAGATGAAACTTTTCGACGGCCGCACGGGGGAACCTTTCGAGCAGTCGATCTCCGTCGGCTATATGTACATCCTCAAACTCCATCACATGGTCGAGGACAAGATCCATATGCGTTCCATCGGTCCGTACTCACTCATCACCCAACAGCCGTTGGGCGGCAAGGCGCAGGGCGGAGGCCAGCGTTTCGGCGAAATGGAAGTCTGGGCGCTCCAAGGCTACGGTGCCGCGCACGTCTTGCGCGAGATGCTCACGGTCAAGTCCGACGACATCCTCGGCCGCTCGGCGGCGTTCGACGCGATAGTGAAAGGTCGTAACATCCGCGAGCCGAACCTTCCGGCGACTTTCCACGTGCTCTTAAATTCGCTCCGCGGATTGGCGCTCGACATCGACCTTAAATATGAGGACCGCACTCAAGATTAAAAGCCATACACCATCAACACTATGATGAAAAATCCCATCACAGACTTCAACGCGATCGGCATCAAGCTGGCGTCGCCCGAGCGCATCAAGGAGTGGTCGTACGGCGAGGTCACGAAGCCCGAAACGATCAACTACCGCACCCAACGCTCGGAGCGTGGCGGGCTCTTTGACGAGCGCATCTTCGGACCCGAAAAAGATTTTGAATGTTACTGCGGCAAATACCGCGGGATCCGCTTCAAAGGGATCATGTGCGAGAAGTGCGGCGTCGAGATCACGCGCGCTATCGTGCGCCGCGAGCGTATGGGCCACATCGAGCTCGCCGCTCCGGTCTCCCACATCTGGTTTCTCCGCGGCATCCCCAGCCGCATCGGCCTACTCCTCAATCTCCCCGTCGCGGAACTTGAGAAGGTCATCTACTTTGCGGCGTACGTCGTCACCTCGGTCAATCAGTCCGAAAAGGAGAATCTCCTGAAAGAACTCGACCGCGAATACAAATCGAAGGTGAAGTCGCTTGAGGCGAAGGGTGCCAAGGACAAGATGAAGGAGCTTTTGACGACGGCGAAGAAAGAGATCGACGGCATCAACGTCGGGCTCATCTTGGACGAAATGACCTATCACAAGTATTCGCTCAAATATTCATCCGCATTCGAGGCGAATATCGGCGCCGAAGCGGTCTTCAAGATGTTCAAACAGCTTGATCTCAAGAAACTCGACCAACACCTCCACACTGCGCTTGAGAAGGCCGGTGCCGTAGAGCGTGCGAAGCTTTACAAACGCCTCTCGCTCACGAAATCACTCTTGCGCTCCGGCGTGCGTCCCGAGTGGATGTTCCTGACGGCTATCCCCATCATTCCTCCCGGCATGCGCCCCATGGTTGCTTTGGAAGGCGGTCGCCATGCGACCTCCGATGTGAACGACCTCTATCGCCGTGTCATCAATCGCAATAACCGTTTGAAAAAACTCCTCGAGATCGACGCTCCGGAGGTCATTTTGCGCAACGAAAAGCGCATCTTGCAGGAAGCCGTCGACGCCTTGATCGACAATTCCATCCGCCATGGGAGCACCTCCGCCGCAATGTCCCAGAGCCAGCGCCGCCAGCTGAAGTCACTCGCCGATACGCTGAAGGGGAAGCAAGGGCTCTTTAGGCAGAACCTCTTGGGAAAGCGCGTGGACTATTCCGGTCGCTCCGTCATCGTCGTCGGCCCAGATCTCAAACTGAACCAATGCGGACTCCCGAAGCAGATGGCACTCGAACTTTTCCGCCCGTTCGTCATTGCGAAGCTCCTCGAACAAGGGCTTGCGTTCAACATCCGCGGCGCGAACCGTCTCATCGACGAAGGCATTCCCGAAGTTTGGGGGAATCTCGAAGACGTCATCAAAGGCAAGTATGTACTCTTGAACCGCGCGCCGACCTTGCACCGCCTCGGTATTCAGGCATTTAACCCGACGCTCATCGAAGGTAACGCCATTCAGGTCCATCCTTTGGTCTGTTCCGCCTTCAATGCCGACTTCGACGGCGACCAGATGGCTGTGCACGTGCCGCTCTCCGACGAGGCGCAGGCCGAAGCGCGCGAGTTGATGGCGTCAAACAAGAATCTCCTGAAGCCGGGCTCCGGCGACCCCGTGGTCAACCCCGGTCTCGACATCGTCTTGGGCTGTTATTGGATGACCAAGGTGGTCGAGGGCGACAAGGGCGAAGGCAAGATCTTCGCCACGCCGAACTCCGCCATCACGGCGTACGACTTCGGTGTCGCCGGCTTCCGCGCGAAGATAAAGGTCATGGGCACCGACTCGCCCAAGTACGCGCAATACGAAGGCAAACCGTTCGAAACGACCGTCGGCCGCCTCCTCTTTAACTCCGTGCTTCCGACCGACTTTCCGTTCATCAATAAAGAGGTCGTGAAGAAGGACCTCGCGAACGTCGTGGACGATCTCATCACTCGCTACGGTATTGACGGCACACCTGCGGTCCTCGACAAGATCAAGGCGTTCGGTTACCGCTATGTCACCAAGTCCGGCATCACGTGGAGTATCTCCGACGTGAAAGTGCCCGAAGAGAAACCGGCGATCGTTGCCGAAGCCCGCAGACGCGAGGCGGAGATCACTACGCAGTGGTCCGAAGGACTCCTCTCCGCCGAAGAAAAGTACGACCGGCTGATCGAGATCTGGAAAAAAGTCGAGATCGACATCGAGAAATGCGTACCGAGGGCGCTCCCGAAGAACGGTCCCGTCATGGACATGATCACCTCCGGCGCGCGCGCGTCCATCAAGCAGGTGACCAAGATGGTCGGCATCAAAGGACTCACACAAGGACCTTCCGGTCGTATCATCGACTTCCCGATGGTGCCGTCGCTCAAAGAAGGACTCTCGCCGCTCGAATACTTCATCTCGACCCACGGTTCCCGCAAAGGTTTGACCGACACCGCCTTGAACACCGCAAAGGCCGGCTACCTCACACGCCGCTTAGTTGATGTCGCACAGGATGTCGTCGTCATCGAGGAAGATTGCGGAGAGAAAGAAGGAATCCGGCTCACGAAAGAGAACGCACTCGGTATCGAGATCACCATCGCGAGGAACGTGAGGGGCCGCGTGCTCGCCAAGGATGCTCTCGATGAGAAAGGCAAAGTATTCTTCAAGAAAGGAATGCTCTTGGGACGTGACGAAGCGCATGCGCTTGAGAAAAGCGGTTGCGAAGAAGCTTTCGTGCGCTCACCTTTGACCTGTAAGACACTCCGTGGGGTCTGTCAGAAATGCTATGGCATGGATCTCGGTCGCGGAGTACTGGTTGCCATGGGCGAGACCGTGGGCATCGTTGCCGCACAAGCCATCGGTGAACCGGGCACCCAGCTTACGATGCGTACTTTCCACGCCGGCGGTGCCGCAGGTGAGGACATCACCATGGGTCTTCCGCGTGTCGAGGACATTTTTGAACGTCAGACCCCGAAAGCGCAGGCGGTCGTTTCCAAGATCGACGGAACGGTTGTCGAGATCAAACACGGAGAGAAAGACGACCTCCTAATCGTCGTCTTGGGCGAAGCGGCCGGTAAAACAGGAAAAGGCGTAAAAGAGAAGAAGTCCGTCGAGCACTCGGTCTCGTTCCGCCGCACGCCTATCGTGAAGGAAGGCGACCTGGTAAAGGCGGGCGACCTCTTGACCGACGGTTACGCGGACATCGACGAGCTCTTCCGCTTCGGCGGTGTCGATCGCGCACAGCGCTACATCATCAGTGAGATCAACAAGATCTACGAAACACAGGGTGCCTCAATTGCGCGAAAGCACGTCGAGGTCATTGTGAAGCAGATGTTCTCGCGTAGAAAGGTCCGCCACGTCGGCGACACGCGTTTCTCGATCGGCGACATCATCGAAGAGACGGAACTCCTTGAAGAGAATGCAAAGGTCAAGGACGAGAAGGGCGATCCGGCCGTGGGCGAGCACTTGGTCTTGGGCATCACGGAAGTTGCGCTCACGAAAGAGTCGTTCCTCTCCGCGGCGTCATTCCAGAACACTTCACGCGTCTTAATTGAAGCCGCGGTGCAGGGTGCGACCGACCGCCTCTACGGCTTGAAGGAGAACGTCATCTTGGGCCGCCTCATTCCCGCAGGTACCGGCTTCCACACGAACTTGGTGGAGAAGGAGTATGATCCGGAAGATGATCTGCCACCCCGCGAAATCGTCCAAGCTTAGCGAAAGCACATTTTTGGGCGCACTTTGCGTTTGAATCGTCGGGCGGGTCCGGCAAACATATCAGTATATGTCCGCTCGGACACCGCCCTAGATTCCTCCGCAAATTGCATCCCAAAACTGCACTTTCGTGCGAATTTCGTCGTTTGCTCGACCTCTGAGATGGCCTAAGGTCGGACCTTGAGACGGTGGTATCTGAAGGTCCGACCTTGGAGAAGCTGGCCATCATCAAAGAGACCACAGTTTGTCGCAAAAGTTCCATGCCAACACCTGTTGAACAGATCAAAGCGCGGCTCTCCATCAAGGATGTGGTGGAGTCATACATCAAGTTGACCAAAGCCGGCGGGAACTACCGCGCGCTCTGCCCGTTCCACAACGAGAAGACGCCCTCTTTTAACGTTTCGCCCTCCCGCGACGGCTATTACTGCTTCGGATGCAACCGCGGCGGAGATATTTTCACGTTCGTACAGGAGATTGAAGGCGTCGACTTTATCGGTGCGCTCCGCATATTGGCCGACCGCGCCGGAGTTGAACTCAAACGCGAGAACATCGAAGCCAAGAGCGAGCGCGAGCGCTTGCTTGCCGTCATGGAAGAAGCGACGAATTTCTACGAAGAGCATCTCGAGGACAATTCTGCCGCAAAAGAATATCTCATCGGTCGCGGTTTGGAGGCGGGCACGATCCGGAGCTTCCGCATCGGCTACGCCCCGCTCGACTGGCGGCTCCTCTACGAGCATCTGCGTGCGAAGAAATTCCTTGATGGCGAGATCGAAAAGGCGGGGCTCACCAAGAAAGCGGAGGGGAAAGGTTACTACGACCGTTTCCGCGGGCGCATCATGTTTCCCATCTTTGATATCGGCGGACGCGTCGTCGCATTCTCGGGCCGCGTTTTCGGCGAGCAGAAGACCCCCGACGGGAGCGACGTCGCCAAATACATCAATTCGCCCGAAACCTCCCTCTACGACAAGTCGGCGACCCTCTTCGGTTACGACCGCGCGAAAATGGCCGCGCGCAAGCAGAACTTCGCTATTCTCGTCGAAGGGCAGATGGACCTCATCATGGCGCACCAAGCAGGGACCGAGAACACGGTCGCTGTTTCGGGAACGGCGCTCACTGAGCGGCACTTGGCCCTCCTCAAACGTTTGACCGACAACCTCGTTTTCGCATTCGACGCCGACGACGCAGGGCTTGCGGCGACCACGCGTGCGTTTCAGATTGCTCTTTCCTTGGGCATGAGTGTCCGCGTGGCGGCGATACCGGAAGGGAAAGACCCCGCGGACTATATCTTGAAGAACAAAGAAGGCTGGTCGCAGGTCGTCGCCGACGCCAAGCACATCGTCGACTTTTATATCACCGCGCTCTCTGCAAAGGGGAGCGACCCGCGTCATTTCCGCAAAGAAGTAGAAACGAAGGTCCTCCCGCTCATCCTCGCGATGCAGTCGAAGATCGAGCAGGCGCATTTCATCGTCGAGGTCGCACGCAAATTGGGCATTCCCGAAGCCGCCGTCTGGGACGAGGTGAAGCGCTTAAGTGCCGTCACATCCCTCCTTCCGCCCCGTTCCGACCCACCTGCGCCCGACGTGGCACGTGTCCCGATGCGCACGCGCTGGCAGGTCGCCGAGGAAGAGATCATCGCCATTTTGCTTTGGCAGGAGGGACATAAAGAGCCGGCGTTTGATGTGAGCGAGCTCCGCACCTACTACGAGAAGCGCATGGAGGAGCACGGGCTCACACCGCACCGTCCAACGGAAGATGATGAGCGTATTCTCGCCATCAAGGCGGAACATACGTACGAGCATGGGCCGAAGCTCCGCGAGTCGGTGGAAGAAATGTTGGACACGCTCGAACAGGAGGTCCTCAAAGAGAAGCAGGCGGAGCTGATGAAGAAGATTGTCGACGCCAAGCTCCGCGAGGCGAAGGAGGAAGAAACGACGCTTTTGCGTGAATTCCAGTCTATTACTCCTCGGGTGATCGCGCTCGAGGACCGGCGCCTGAAACGCGCACAGCCTTGATTATACTGGCCTTTTTCCACGTTTACTGATAGATTAATCAACATTATGCCAAAGAAGGGAACGACCAAAAAGACGGCTACAAAGCTCCGCGCCAAGGCCGCAAAGAGCGCCAAAAAGCTCAAAGACGCGAAGAAGCGCGACGCCAAGGCCGCGAAGACCGCTTTGCGGTCGGCCAAGAAGGCGGATGCCAAGTTGAAGCGTCAGGAAGCGAAGGTGCTCGCAAGGCGGGAGAAATTCGCAACGCCCCCCAAGAAGACGATGACCAAGGAGCGCAAGGCTTTGGAGCACAAGCTCTCCGGCCTCATCACAAAGGGGCGCGACCGCGGCTTCATCACCTTCGACGAGATCCTCCGCGTCTTCCCCGAGATCGAGAACAACGTCGACTTCCTCGAAGAGGTGTACGACCGGATGGGCGAGATTGGCGTCGACATCTTGGAGTCCGGCGGGCTTCTCGAGGTCGCTTCCGACGAAGAGCCGATGCCCGGTGCTTCGAAGAAATATTTGAATACGAAAAGTTCCCCGTACGACTCGACCCAGATGTATCTCCGCGAAATAGGACAGTATCCGCTCTTAGCCGCCCGCGACGAACGCGAGCTCGCCCAGCGCATTCAGGCCGGCGACCTCGAAGCCAAGAATCTCCTCGCACGCGCCAACTTGCGCCTCGTCGTTTCCGTCGCCAAGAAATACGCCGGTCGCTCTCCCGACTTGACCCTCCTTGACCTTATCCAAGAGGGGAATCTCGGCCTCTTCCGCGCCGTCGACAAATTTGACTGGTCCAAGGGCTACAAATTCTCGACCTATGCGACGTGGTGGATCAGGCAAGCGATCACACGTGCTCTGGCCGACCAATCGCGCACCATCCGCATTCCTGTTCACATGGTGGAGACCATTGCGAAGTACAAACAGGTCGTTCGCCGTATGACGCAGGACCTCGGGCGCGAACCGATGGCCGAGGAGATCTCGGTCGAAATGGGTATCGACGTCGAGCGCGTCCGCGTCATCGAGAACATCGATCAGGACACCGTCTCCCTAGAGAAGCCGATAGGCGACGACGACGAGAAGTCGACCCTAGGAGAGTTCATCGCTGACGAGAAGATATTGTCACCGGACGCCGAATCCTCGCGCCGTATCTTGGCGGACCAGGTGGGTGAGATCTTGGACGACCTCTCACCCAAAGAGCGCAAGATCTTGGAGATGCGTCACGGACTTTTGGACGGCGTCACGCATACGCTTGAAGAAGTCGGCCGCGAATTCGGCGTCACGCGTGAACGTATTCGCCAGATCGAAGCCAAGGCGCACGAGAAGATCCGTCAGCACGCCAACATCAACAAATTGCGGAGTTACTAGTTCGCGGGACGCTGTTACTAAATTCCAAGGTCTCTCCTTGGGGCTTTACGCAAAGGTGAGACCTTGGAACTTTAAGGTTTCTCCCTTGTTTTTCTGTATCGTCCCCCGAGATATTGACAGCGGGAAGGAAGTAGATACAATGTATATACATGACAACAAAAGTACAAAAATGGGGAAATAGTTTGGCGGTGCGCATACCCAAGGAGGTGGCCGGTGGGCTTCGCTCGGGCACCGCAGTTGACATAGGGCGCGAAGGCGACGTTCTGCTTGTTCGTCTCGCGAAAAAGCAAACCTACACACTCAAGGACCTTGTCGCTCGTATTGATACGAAGAAACAACACAAAGCATCGGATTGGGGCGACCCGAAGGGCCGAGAAGTATGGTAAAGGCAAAATATATTCCCGAGCGGGGAGACATCGTCTGGCTCGACCTTACTCCCACAAAAGGACACGAACAAAAAGGTGTTCGTCCGGTGCTGGTGGTTTCTCCGAAGCTCTACAACGCGAAGACAGGGCTTGCCCTCATGTGCCCGATCACTTCCGCGAGCAAGGGGTACAGTTTTGAAGTTCCGCTTAACTTTACCCAAACGATCGGGGTTGTTCTCGCAGACCACATTCGTTCGCTCGACTGGAAAGTACGCAACGCCCGTTACGTTGAAACCGTTTCCGATGCGACGATTGATGAGGTTGAGGGAAAACTCCGAACGCTTATCGGCGGGTAACTGTAGAAAAAAGGGACAGTCACGATTAATTGCTCACTGGCGTGTTCTAATATTTTCACGGAACCCTTCACCACAAGAGTACCCCACGGGACTTCCAAAATGCTCAACGGGGTACCGCAAGGCATTTTTAGGTTGCTTCCATTTTTCTAATCCACCTGAGGCGGATAAGAAAAATTGGTCGCGCTCGAATGGGCGAATAAGGAATGCTGCATTTCGGGGTGTGGTCTTGACAAGATGCTGAATTGCCTGTTATATTTTTGTCAGCGCTTGTATTCACAATTGAGCGAGGTGGAAGGATGAGAGTTCAGACATTCAGTATTCTCGCCGGGAGCGAGGCCTGCAATGCGCGTTGCCCGTTCTGTATTTCAAGGATGACGCCACCGTTGGGCGTTAGGCTCAAGGAGCCTGCGGTGAATTGGCGCAATTTTGAAGTGGCCTGTCGTCTGGCAAAAAGCTGTGGCGTGACAACCGCCATGTTTACCGGGAAGGGGGAGCCGACCCTATTTCCGGACCAGATCACGAAATACCTGGAAAAGATGGGAAAATATGAGTTTCCATTGATTGAGCTTCAGACCAACGGGATCGTGCTCGCCGAAAAAATCGACAGTTACGACCGTCACCTGAAAACTTGGTACGAGAAGGGAATGACCACGATCGCGGTTTCCATCGTGCACTACGAACCGGAAAAGAATCGCGAGGTCTACGTACCGTACAAAAAAAATTACATCGATCTACCGCGGCTTATCGGGACGCTTCACGAGTACGGCTTCTCGGTGCGTTTGACCTGTATCGCCGCCAACGGGTTTGTCGACAGCAGTCGAACGTTGGATAAACTCCTTTGCTTTGCTCAAGAAAACAAGGTTGAACAGCTCACGCTCACGCCGGTCAACAAACCCGACGCGGAACACAACGGTCACCTTGAGTCGTGGAACTGGACGACGGCACATTGTCTTCGCGACGAACAACTGGGGGAGATACAGGCGCATCTCGAATCGAACGGTTCAAAACTGATGGTCTTGGGACATGGCGCAGTCGTTTACGACTTGCACGGGCAGAATATCTGCCTCAACAACTGTCTCTCCGTGCAACCCGACGCCGACGGAATGCGCAACATCATCTTTTTCCCGGACGGCCATATTCGTTACTACTGGCAGTACGAGGGGGCCATATTGCTGTAAGGGTCACGATGCGCGGACATTCTCCGCGCTTTTTTATACACTGCCGTGTGGGCCTCCAAAAAGCCGATGCATCATCGTGCCGTCGGACATCAGCATCGTGGCCAAATACCCACTCCCTATATGCTCTTATTCGAGCGAATGGGCGAATGAATCTCCCCGTGCTTACGCACGAGGTATTGGTGCGCGAATAAAAGGAAATGCGGCGGGGTGGGTAAACTTTTTACTTGAATCTGTTATCATGAGCGTCATGAGAGGAAGAGGATTTGAGTTCTCGCCGCTACCGCGGAAAAGTAAGTGGTCCTTCATCGTCATCGGAATCATCCTGCTTCTGGCGAGCGGACTTGGTTTCATTTCTTCCCGGCAAAGCGGGTCGGCACCCACCTCCTTAAATAACGGTGTTGAGACGCTTCAAACCCAAAGCAGTTCAACCGAAACACGCTATCTTGCGTTCCAGGTTTTCATCGGCGCCGGAGACCCGACGAAACCCGTAGGCGATTCCGCAACTCTTTTCGCCCCGCCATCAAAAGCCGTTCTCTCCAGTTTTACAGACAGTCTCATTAGTACCATTGGCACCACCGGGAACGAACACCAAAAACTTGCTTTTATCCCGGGCCCTATCTCATTTGACTACACCGACGCGGATATTCGCCGCTTGATCAGTGATTCATTTGCGATAGCGGAAGAAAAGAATATCGCCGTTGGATTCCACGTTGACGACTCTATGTGGTGGGCCAAAAGAACCGACCTCCTGAAGAACCCCAAGAACATTGAGTGGACTGACTGGAACGGCACCGTTTTCCCGCACCGTTATGTAGATTGGGTCATGGTAGCCCTTCCCCCACAGATGTGCTACAACAGTCCGGAAATTGTGAACGCGGTATCCAAAGAGGCCAGAGACGTTATCGGTCCCGCCATCGCGCAAGGCATCGCTCACCTCAAAAGCATTAACAAGGAGCATCTCTTCGCCGGCGTTATTTCGGGCTGGGAAACGCATCTCATTGATTATTCGTATTACGGAAAAACTGTTCCAGCCGTTGCCACACTTATGGATCAGGACAAGGCGCCCCAGGTACGGATTGGTTACTGTGCGCTCTCTAACCTCGGCTATAGCGCCGAGAATCCTCCGGCAAACTTTGATACGGCGCTTGACGACGTCGTACGCGACTTCGCTCTCCTGTGGGCCAAAGAGCTTAACGGCGCCGGCGTCCCGAAAGAAAAGATCTACACGCATATCGCCTATATTGACGAAAAATCAATGCCTCCTTTGGATGTGATCGCTAAAGGCCTCGACATTTCCAATCCGACCTATTCAGCGCTCAGCAGGCACTCTCCTTTTTCCGCGGCGTTCAACGATTACTCCCGTCCCGGCTTTAGTACCTATCCTGATAAAGGAATATTTGACGCGATCTACAGGGAACTCGCCAATCACCCCACCATCGGCTGGGCTTCAAGCGAAGGCACGAATGTTATCCCCGGACAGAGCGCGGACAGCTCCGGCATGAGCATGGAAACCTACCTTGCACGGATGTTTAACCACGGAGCGACGCTGGTGAACATTTTCTCATGGGGTATGGGCGGGGACGCGCTTAAAAGCACGAATCCGTTTCGTATCGTCACAGAAGGGCCCGAGGCCATAGCTGCATACCAAAAGTTTTTAAGCGGGGGAGACAGTTAAATAATAAATAAGATGTCAACATGAACCAACACATTCGACAGTTTCAACAGGCTCACTGCGGGCAACCTCAGTATAAAAAAGGATTCGCGAATATCAAAGTCATCGGCGCCATCGTCCTCCTTATCGGGGTAGTGGGATTTGTGTTTATATCAACTCGGCCTGCCCCGACTAATCCTTTGTCCGATTCGACCCCAGCACCTGTGATATCTTATGCTGACGAAACCCAATACCTTATCTTCGGCATCAAAACCGCCGATGTAATCTACGAGGCACCAAAAGATCAGACCTTCAATGTTATAGACAAGGAGGTAGAAGAGGTGATTACTCGCGTTGGTGCCATCGGCGACGGTAAACAGAGACAGCTGGGCTTTATGGTGATCCTTCCTCCGTGGGTTGTGGAAAAGGCGATGCCGGGAAAACTTGAGTGGGTAATTAAGCAGTCGTTTGAGGTCGCCAAAAAACGAAATGTTGCGGTTTACTTTAGTGTCATATCGCATTTAGTGTGGGACAGCCGTCCAGACCTCTGGAATTGGTTTGACCCGAACCAGCCCGGATATAATCTCCAGAATAAAAAGAATGTGGAGTGGACCGACTGGGAGGGTACCCCTGTTAAGGCGCGTTACTCTCTGCAGATAGGCACGAAAACCAAGCCCCACATGTGCTATAACAGCACCCAAATTAAATCCGAGATTACGCGAATAGTATCTGCAATTCTCGCTCCCGCCATCAAAGATGGCATCAATGATTTAAAAAAGAACGAGAAGGAACATCTTTTTGCCGGACTCACTCTTACGGACGAATTATCCCTTGACGATTATTCCGTCATTGACCAAATAGATAAAAAAATGGGAGAACAAATGAGCAGGGACGGGGCGGCAAAGATCCGTTTGGGTTATTGCGCGCTCACAAACGCTGGATACTCAAAATCAAATCCGCCAAAAGATTATTCGGATGCGCTGGCAAAAATTAATCAGGAATTCGCGGCTTATTGGGGAAAACAATTTGTGGATGCCGAAATTTCCATGAACAAACTCTATGGTCATGTCGCTGCCGGAGCGAGCGGCCCCATATTGCAATACACCAACGCTCCGATTTGGACAGCGTTCAACGACTACTCGCGACCAGGATGGAGCACCTATACTGAAGGACCGATTACCGATAACTTCAACGCCCTGTACCAACCGCTCAAAGAGCGCGGTAGCCCTCATTGGGCAGGCACCGAATCAGCCCCAACCACTTTGGGGGGGGAGACGGTTGATCCGACTACGTATTTAAGCTGGCATTATAACCACGGCGCAACTGTTTTAATGTTAAACGCGGCTGATACATACGCCGGAGGATTGCTGACGAAAATAATTTTTAGCCCCGAAGCAGTCGCCGCGTACCAAAAGTTTTTGAATGGAGAGTAGATTGAGCCGCCCACACCTTATTTGGCGGATCAAAAGACATGGTGTATGCTCACCTCATACACGGAGAACGGGGGAGAGATTTAGCAACCGAACACAAATGCATATGGAAAAAGGATTAGGACTGCAGACAAATGAACGCGACCGACTTGCAGAGTTGCGAAGGATCCAAATGGATCGCGAATTTACCGCCGACGAACTCGCGGAATTCAAGACCTTAAGCAGTATGGAGACGCCGAGTGCGACCGAGGAAGAAAGGCGAGAATATGTCGAGTTGTCACGAAGACAAACGGCCGGCACAGACTGGACGCCGGACGATGCAAGGCGTGCGCAAGAATTGCTGAAAAAACTGGAAAAATAGCGGCACAGGGACGGTCCCCGACAGTATGCCGACGCTGAAAGAGTCGGGGGAGAAAAAAATGAACCGAAAAGGATCCGTGCGTATCGTTGTCGTTGGCATCATCGTACTTCTCGTCGGAGTAGCGGGGTACTTTGTTTTGCTACGAAAACCGGCGACGCCTCCGGTGAAGAACGCTCAAACCACAACCACGGACAGTCTCATCGCCGTTTCGTATCAGGATGATGCGGGCCACTTTCAAGTTTTTGCCGTTTCACCCGACGGCACCACGCGAAAACAGCTGACTCACGACGACAACGGCAATATCATGCCGAAGTGGTCTCCTGACGGGAAAAAGATCGCCTACGTAGCGCAATCCGAGATCAAAAACGGTGCCGTCATCCACGTCATGGACGCCGACGGTGCAAACAATACGACCGTTACCGAAAAGGAGTCCGGCACCATGAGCATTGTGCCCGATTGGTCACCTGACGGTCAGCGCATTGCCTATGCGAGCGGTGTGGTAACGGGAGATCCGACGAAGCAAATGAAAGCGGTGGCGGGTGATCCGATGGCAGTATTCAAACTCAAAATATGGGTCATGGACGCTGACGGCACGAATAAAAATCAAATTACCTCGGGGGGTAGCTCGGACGTTGTGCCCAGTTGGTCACCCGACGGCAAGAACATTGTTTTCACCTCCGACCGCGACGGCGGCATATTCCAAATTTGGCGGATGAACGCCGACGGTATGGATCCTGTTCGGCTGACACAAACGTCCTACGACGGCACGATTGGCGCTCCAATAGAGCAGAAAGTTCCGGCGTGGTCACCTAACGGGAAATATATCGCCTACTGGAACGGAGTGGAGATGTTTCAGTTGAGCGAGGATGTGCGAAAGGGCACCGGCCAGCCGACCGCGCGCGACAGATCGATCATGGCAACATGGCATATTTGGGTGATGAACGCTGACGGGACGGACCAACGCATGCTGACCCAAGGTGACGACCCGGCATGGTCACCGGACAGCAAAATGGTCTTCCACCCCACGCTTCCGATCTACGGAACGACACCCGAGCCAATCGGTGTCGGTGCTACGAATATCGACGGAACAAATCGGCACATTCTTTTCACTGTTTCCGGAGGCGGACCGATGAGATACTCTTGGCGACCGACATCAAACGCCGACGGTTCAACTCCTTCCGGACCGACCGACGCAAGCGCTTATGTAAAAGAGCGCGGACTTCTGGTCATGAACGACGGCACAATGCGTGAGCAGTTGAATCAAAAGGGGTATCCCGTCACACATGTCTCCATATTCACGGTTCGCGCCGACGGCACCGGCAAAACAATGTTGACCGGACCCAATAATCAACATCCGTCGTGGACACCCGACGGAAAGATCATCTTTGTCTCTGACCGAAGCGGCTCCCCACAGGTCTGGATCATGGATGCCGACGGCAGCAACGCAAAACAGGTCGGAGATCTCGAGGTGGGACCGATCCTTCAACCCCAACTGGCGAAGAACGGCCTCATTGCCTTTTGGGCAAACAACGGCATCTGGGTTATTCACAAAGACGGCTCGGGACTTCGACAACTGGTGGTCAACGGCGGCGCCCCGTCCCTCGCACTATCCGGTACGTGGCTCACCTATACGGTGCCCACTCACGTGCTCGACGGTATTCACAACGAGATCTTCCGCATCAACACCGACGGCACAGGAACAAAACAGCTCACCTTCACGGGCGATCCCGACTATCCGGATGCGAACGCCTCGGCAATTTCTCCCGACGAGACCACGGTCGCTATTTACACCGGCAAAGAGTCCGATCCGGGCGCGGCAGGATTTACACAAGACATAATCACTTACGGATATCGCAATGTCGGAGTCATACCGGCCGACGGCGGCCCCCGCAGACTGCTCACGGCATGCAAACCGGTGACCACACAACAGGAATTACAAGATCGCGGCCCTGACGTTTGCATCGTAGCCGACGACCCCGCGTGGTCGACGGACGGCAAGTGGATCGTCTACAGTTGGGGAGGAAAGAACGGCGGCGAGACGTGGATGATGGACCCGAACGGAGAGAACAACCAGCGTCTCTATCCCGCCGGCCGCGGCATGGGAAGAGTGCCACTACTTATCCAGGAGCAGTGAGCAACCACCCGTCATAAGATCCACTGTCGCCCACAAAAACTGTTGTTTTTCTTCTTTGCCGGACGTGTTAGTGTGTCCGTATGGACCTCATGCGAAAGTACGAGCGGCATCTTTCGGGGATCGCCTTCGTCGTCGGCTTCATGCTCGACTACACTTTCGCTCCGCGGATCGATAGTCCGTACACTCCGCTTGTTCTCGGGGTTTATCTTTTGTTAGCGGGACTCGCCATTGCCCTCCAACAAACCTTGGGGCAGAAGGCGACGAAGAGGCCGGTATCCCCGTGGCTCCTCGGCATTCTTCCGACCGCGATACAATTCGTCTTCGGCGCACTGATGAGCATGCTCTTCGTCTACTATTCACGGAGCGCGGCCTTGGCGGGAAGCTGGCCTTTTATGCTCCTCCTCGGAGCGATGTTCCTCGGGAACGAAGTGTTTCGCGACCGCGTGCGGTTGTTCAAGTTCCAACTCGGCACGTTCTTTTTCGTTTTCACCATGGCGGCAGTCCTCTGTACGCCAATAATTCTTCGCGAGTTGGGAACGATACCTTTTCTTATCGCCGGAGGAGTGAGTTTCGTCGGAACGCTTCTCCTCATCGCCTTCATCACGCTTCACTCCCGTACGACTGTCCGCGAGAATATTTTCGGCGTACTTATTATGGTGGGCGGGATGTACCTTCTTATCAATGTGCTCTATTTCACGCATTTGATCCCACCGATACCGCTACTCCTTCGTGAGAGCGGCGTCTATCATTACATTGTTCGTGATGTGAACGGTAACTATGTCGGTTCTGCTGAAATTTCTGCGGGGGGAGGTAGCGGGATGCCGTGGAAATCACCAGAAGTACTCCGTCTTTCGCGCGGGGAACCGGCGTATTTTTATAGTGCCGTCTTTGCGCCGATCGCCATGGGGACACCGATCGTGCACCGGTGGGAGTTCGCGGACACGCAAACGGGGGAGTGGAAGACCCTCCACCGCGTGTCCTTCCCGATTGTGGGCGGTCGCGACGGCGGTTATCGCGGGTACTCCATCAAAGAGACCGTTGCACCAGGAAAGTGGCGCGTCTCAGTGGAAACACTCTCCGGCGAACTGCTCGAGCGCAAAACTTTTCTCGTTGAGTTTTCCTCGGAAAAGATCTTGCTCAAAGAAACGGTCCTGAAGTAAGACTTTTCCGAGCAACTGCGAATGATTGGTCCGCGGGACGAACTGTGTTAGTGTTACGGCATGGCAAATCTGGGAGAACTCACACCACAACAGCTGGAACGACAAGAGGCGGAGGAACGGTTACAGCAGTACATGAAAGACCACCCCGAACACGGTGTTTCACAAAGGGGACCGAGTGAGGGTGGTCCGCAAGTTGCGGAGTTCGAAAAATTGGTCGCCTCGTTCGAGTCGACTTATTCGCTCGCGGAGTTGCACGCCATCGTCGACCTTCGGATGGAGGATGCGCCGCGACACCCCCTACGAGAACCAGCAAAAGAAGCACTTGCTCCCATTGTGGGACTATTGAATTATCTCAAAGAAGAAACGAGTATCTCTCCCGCAAAGTATAGGGAACTAAAAGAAAAATATGTGCGCCTGACCAGAGCGGTGGGTATCATAAAAAATAACGTCGTTGACCACAACAGGAAATTTGATCTTGATAGTTGATCGGCGGCGTGCTTTTTACGCATCGGGCGATTCGTGTTAGAATTGTGGTCCAATGAAGAACATCCTCGAACGGGCAAAGTTCCTCCAAAACGCCCTCAAGGACCACAAGGTCGGCGCGCTTACCATGAGCTCCGATTATGTCGTTGCCGCGGTGCTTCGCTTGCTTCCCAAAGCGCCGCGCCTCGTCGTTGAATACGGACCCGGAGAGGGCACGATTACGCGGAAGATCCTTCGCGTGCTTCCTTCTGACGCGCGACTTATCGTCGTTGAGCCTAATCTCGACTTCGTGGAAGCGCTCAAAAAGGTCGCCGACCCGCGCCTCACGATCGTCCCCAAAATGGCGCAGGACCTCTCGCCGGACGACCTCTTCTCCATGCGAGGAGCCGATGCGGTCGTTGCTTCTCTGCCGTCTTTTTACCTTACACCGGAAGAGCGCCAAAAGGTCGTTGCCGACGCTCACAACATGCTGGCGCCAAAAGGGGTCTTTATCTTCTCCCACCAGTACAGCTGGCTCATGAAGAAGCCGCTTGAAGAGAAGTTCGCCGACGTGGCTATTGCGTTCGAGCCGCGAAACATTTTTCCCTGCTTTATCCTTAGTGGAAGGAAACCATAGGTATGCTCGGCATTGTTCTTGTGTCGATAGGGACTTTTTTTGACGAGATCTCGACCTTGATCGGGAAGAAGGAGGTGCAAAACAAAAAAGAGACCGTCTTCACGATGGCCTTTTTGAGTCTCATCTGGAGCACGCTGTGGTTCCTCGTCATCATCCTCTGGAAAGGCGAGTTCATCTTCTCCATGGCGTCGCTTCCGACGCTCCTTCTGCGCAGTCTCATCGAAGTCGGGCTCATCTACGTGGGCACCCTTGCGGTCGTCCAGTCCGATCGGAGCACCTTCGGCTTCGTGCGCACCGGGACGATTCCGCTTCTTTTGCTTGCGGACCTTTGGCTCGGGTACACGCTCACGCTTCCGCAGATCTTCGGTATCGTCGTGATAGTGCTCACGCTTTTGGTCGCATTTCTCAACCACGGAATACACAAAGAGGGGATCAGATTCGTCATCTTGGCGACGATTTTTCCCGTACTCACAATCTCGCTCTTCAAATACAACATCACGCACTTCAATTCCGTCGAGGCGGAACAGTTGATTACCCATATCATCCTGCTCGTCTATTTATTTTTCATGGCGCTCCGGCTCGGCCACGAGAATCCGCTCCGGATGCTCCTCAAGCGTCCTTTCTTTGTACAGTCCTTCACGGCGGGGATCGGCGGGGTCCTTATCAGCTTCGCCTATCTTTTCGCACCGGCGTCGACCATCACTGCGGCCAAGCGGGCGGTCTCCGTTCTTTGGGCAATCGTTTCCGGAAATATCTATTTCGAGGAGAAGCATATCGGGCTCAAAATAGCGCTCTTCCTCTCTGTCGCGGCGGGCATGTTCCTTCTGGTCTGACCGCGCACACAAGGTGGAGCCTTGGGAATTAATTCTTAAGGTTCCACCTTGTATGGTGGGCACACCTTTAACAACGTTTTCATGTTAAAATCGGGAAATGGAACCGGCCGTTGAAACACCACAGCTCGGGGAGCATAAAGTCCGATACCACATGAAGACCGAGCGGTTCGAGGGGCCTTTAGACCTTCTCCTCACGCTTATCGAGAAGCGCAAACTCTTCATCGGTGACTTTGCGCTGGCGAAAGTTGCCGATGAATATATCGAGCACATCCGCAAATTCGAGGCATTTCCCATGAACGACGTCGCCAACTTTCTTCTGGTCGCCTCGACACTCGTCCTTATCAAATCCAAGGCGCTCTTGCCGGAGCTTGACCTTGGTGACGAAGAGAAGGGAGACATCGACGACTTGAAGCGCCGCCTTGCGATGTACGAGCTTTTCCGCGGGCTTGGAGAACATATCCGCGTCAACTTCGGCAAAGAGCTCATCTTTGAGCGGAGCGGCCGTCCCGAGCTCATTCCCGTCTTTGCGCCGGAGAAACATTGCTCGGCCGCCTCGGTGGGGGAGTCGATGCGCGCCGTACTCGCGGCACTTCCGAAGAAAATCGAACTTCCGAAAGCGACCGTGCGGAAGATCGTCTCGATCGAGGAAATGATGAGCCGGCTTGCGAAGCGCGTCGGCGAGACGCTCCGGACAAGTTTCGGCAACTTCTCACGTTATAAAAAAGGGAAACAGCCGTCGAAAGAGGAGCGCCTCGAAATCATTGTCTCCTTCCTCGCCATGCTCGAGCTCGTGAAGCAGGGCGTCGTCCATGTGACACAACACGAAGAGTATGGGGATATCGACATCGAAACACGCAAACTCGACACACCGCAATACGCATAAAAATGAACACTTATACCCGCCCAAGACCTTTTCTCAAGAGGCCTTTTACGCTAAACTAGGCACACTATGGAACTCCCAAAGGCGATCTCCGCGGTCCTTTTTTACCAAGCCGAGCCGATGAGCATCAAACGGCTCGCGAGCGCGCTCAAACGGCCCGAAGGGGAGGTAAAGGAGGCTCTGGCGACGCTCGAGAAGTCGCTCGTGGAGACAGGGCTCTGCCTCGTCCGAAAAGGCGACGAGGTGACGCTCGGCACTCGGCCGGAAGCAAGCGAGCTGATCGAGCAGATGACCAAAGAAGAGCTCTCCCGTGACCTTTCCAAGGCCTCCCTCGAAACGTTTTCCATCGTCCTCTACAAGGGGCCGGTCACTCGAAGTGAGATCGACTATATCCGCGGGGTCAATTCGACGTTCATCCTCCGCAATCTCCTCATTCGCGGGCTGATCGAGAAGATCGACAACCCCAAAGACCAACGGAGTTATTTGTATCAGCCGACGTTCCAACTGCTCGAGTATATGGGCGTTTCCAAGATTGAAGACCTGCCCGAGTACGCATCGGCAATGGCGTCACTGGAAAGTTTCATTGCGGCAAAAGCGGAAGAAGTGGGAGAGGGGGCTTTACCTGCACAAACTCGCGAGGAAGAATCTTCGGGCGGACAAGTATTCGCCCAAGCGAGCGCCGATGAAACGCTCTCTCCGAAAACTGGGGAGCAAGTTTCGGCGGACGAGGAAGACGCCGACGTGGCGGAAGAAAACGAAGCGGCCGAGAATTACGACGATCCGGAACTTCATTCGCACACCGACAAGGACCGCTCCATCGGCATATAAGAGAACGGGACACATGATCACACGCACCGCACAATTCCAGCTTTTCCTCCTCGTCCTTGTCATGGGCTTTTTGCTCGGCCCGCAGGTGATCGAAGCGCTTCAGCGCATTCCCCAAAACGACGGAGCGGCGGCGACCGCACCCGCGGAAAACCTTCCCGAGGGCGCGCAAACGACGCTACCCGCTCCGGAAAAACGACCCGATCCCTTCGAGCAACTGGCGCTATCGGCCAAAGGCGCATATGTCTGGGACATCAACGCGCACCGCAAGATCTACGCCGAGAACGCGGACGCCCGACTTCCGCTCGCATCAGTCACCAAGGTCATGATGGCGCTTGCGGCGACCGAAGCACTTCTTCAGGACGCAAAGATCACCATCGGTGTCGGCGACCTCTACGAAGAAGGGGATACCGGTCTCTATGTGGGCGAGATATGGACGTTCGAAAAACTCCTCGCTTTTACCTTGGTCGCATCGTCAAACGACGGGGCGAGCGCGATTGCAACGGAGGCAAGTGCGGAACTAGGGAAAACCTCGGGAGCGGCGGCGGTTCCCGCCGACAAAGGTCTCTTCATCGCAAAAATGAACGAAAAAGCGCGCGCGATTGGGCTCGCGCAGACCGCCTTTTACAACGAAAGCGGACTTGATGCGGGAAATCGGAGCGGAGGATACGGTTCGGCGCGGGATATGGCCATGCTTTTTGAATACGTATTTCGCAAACACCCCGAGATCCTTCTACCGACATCGTCAGGGGTGATGGATATCCAATCGGAAAGCGGTTTCATCCATCACATTGCGAACACAAATCAGGATGTGCCGCATATCCCCGGCATCATCGGCTCAAAGACCGGCTATACCGACCTTGCAGGCGGAAATCTCGTGGTGATCGTCGATATCGGTATCGACCATCCGATCGTCGTCGTTGTCCTCGGGTCTACGCGCGAGGGAAGGTTCACGGACGTCAAACAATTGATTACCGCGGCCACCGAAGCGATCGTGAACGGAAGTACACCGAAAGAAACGAACTAAGCGCGCGCCGCCACACTATATATATGATCACCGACGTCATCAAGATACTCGCCCCCTCCACGCTCGCATTCTTCATCGGCATACTGCTTACGCCCATCCTCACGAATTTCCTCTATAAACATCGCATGTGGAAGAAGACGAGCGTCATCCATGCGTTGGGTGGAGGAAAAGCGACCATATCGGGAGGACTGCATAACGATGAGGAACGCAAAACGCCGCGCATGGGCGGCATCGTCGTGTGGGGAAGCGTACTTATCACGACGCTACTACTCTGGATACTTTCACTCGCATTCCCGCATGCGGTCACCGAAAAGCTCAATTTTCTTTCGCGCAACCAAACGTGGCTCCCGCTCTTCATCCTCATTGCCGGAGCATTGTGCGGACTGATCGACGATTATCTCGTCTGCCGCGATCAGGGCTCATATAAAGGCGGCGGCCTTTCGCTCACGACGCGACTCGTATTCGTCTTCCTCCTCGGAATGCTCGGCGCATGGTGGTTTTACGTCAAACTCGGCGTGGACACGATACATATCCCGTTCTGGGGCGATCTCTATGTCGGCATCTTTTTTGTTCCTTTTTTCATTCTTTTTGTTATCGGCATGTACTCGGGCGGCATCATCGACGGCGTCGACGGCCTCTCGGGCGGCGTGTTCGCCGCCGCGTATGCGGCATACGCCGTCATTGCATTCGCCGGCGGCCAGATTGACCTTGCAGCCTATGCATCCGTCGTGGTCGGCGGGCTCTTGGCATTTCTTTGGTTCAATATTCCCCCCGCACGGTTCTTCAATTCGGAGACCGGCACCATGGCGCTCACCACCTCCTTGGTCATCGTCGCATTCCTCACCAAAGCGGTCGTTCCGCTTCTGGTCATCGGATTTCTCCTCGTTGCAACGAGCGCGTCGAGTTTGATCCAGATACTCTCAAAAAAATACCGCGGAGGAAAAAAAGTATTCATCGTCGCGCCGCTCCATAACCACTTTCAGGCAAAAGGCTGGCCGCCGTATAAAGTCACGATGCGTTATTGGGTGATCGCCATGGTGCTCGCGGTTTTGGGCGTTATTGTTGCGCTCATTGGATAAAGGTCACTCGATCTTGCACAAAGAAAAAAATTGGCAAACAAAAAGGCGCCTCTCGACGCCTCGTTACGACTGCCGAAGCAATCGCCCAGCCGGATTGACGCTGTTCGAGCGCTTCCGGTCCTAAGGACTTCCTCTAACTCCGCAACTGTACCTCGCGAGCCAGTTATGGAATATAGTAATGCCTTGGATGTCCGTAAAAAATGGTAGCACCTTTTGAATTTTTCGTCAAGGGCCATGTGATTGAGAATTGGTGCGGGGGATTTTTCCCCTCAACAAGGCCGTTTATCAACACCTCCTTGCTCCGCGAAAGCGGTATAATGGGGCCATGCACAAACAGCCCGTTGACCGCCTCTTCCTCGGTATCGTCCTCACACTCCTCATCGCGGGACTTTTCGTCTTTGTTTCCGCCGCAATGGGGTCGTTAACGCGGGGGGAGTCGCTCTTCAACAACATTGTCATCGGGCAGGTCGTTTTCGGTTTCCTCGGGGGCGGTTGCGCGCTCGCCCTCGTCTCGCGCATCAAGTACAGTCTTCTCCGCAAACACGCCCTCGCCATACTTGCCTTCACGATATTCTTGACTGCGCTAGTATTTGTTCCGGGCGTCGGCATGGAACACGGAGGCGCAACGCGTTGGATCGACCTCAAATTCATCACATTCCAGCCCGGTGAACTGCTCAAATTCGGTCTTGTGGTCTATCTCGCGGCGTGGCTTTCGCTCTTCCACCGCCGTATCCGCTCGCCGTACTTCGGCATCGTCCCCCTTGTGGTGTTCTTTCTCATCGCCGCTGTCCTTCTCCTTGCCCAGCCCGACTTCGGCACGTTCGCCATTGCTATGGCGGCAGGCGTCGCCATGTTCATTACCGCCGGCGCGGCGATGCGCGACCTCCTCTTGTTGGGACTCATCGGACTCATCGCATTCGCGGGAATGGCAATCTCGAGGCCGTACTTCCTCGAGCGCATTTCGACATTCCTCCATCACGACGATTTTCAGGGTTCGGGATATCAGGTGCGGCAAGCACTCATCGCCGTCGGCTCGGGCGGACTTCTGGGTCGCGGATTCGGACAAAGCGTGCAGAAATTCAACTTTCTTCCCGAAGCGCACGGCGACTCCGTTTTTGCCGTCGCCGCGGAAGAGTTCGGTTTTTGGGGAACAACGCTTCTCGTCCTCCTCTACCTCCTTTTTGCATTGCGCGGACTATGGATCGGGGCGCACGCGCCGGACATGTTCGGTGGACTTTTGGCAATCGGACTTGTCACCCTCATCACCGCGCAGTCATTCATCAATATCGGCTCGATGCTGAATCTCCTCCCGCTCACCGGAGTCCCGCTCATTTTCATCTCCCACGGCGGAACGGCGCTCTTGGTCGCAATGGCGGAAGTCGGCATCATACTCAACATTTCACGCTACCGCGAAACGTAAATTTCCGGATCTATGATTGCGGAAGTACGGTTTAAGAATAGCTCCTCGATCATAATTCTTAAATCTTAAATATATGCTACATTGAACTTATGAAGATCTTATTCGCGGGGGGCGGAACAGGGGGGCATTTCTATCCGATCGTCGCGGTCGCAGAGGCGTTGAACGAGATCGCGGCGAAGGAAGGCGTCGGAAACCTCGAGCTCTACTATATGTCCGACGACCCGTATGATACCGAGCTCCTCACCAACACACGCCTCACCTATCTCAACACCGTTGCAGGAAAACAGCGCACATACTTTTCAATCTGGAATTTCCTCGACCCCTTCAAAACGCTCTACGGCTGTTTCCTCGCCGTCGTAAGGCTTGCCGTCCTCTATCCCGACGTGGTCTTCGGAAAGGGCGGCTATGCAAGTTTTCCCGCGCTTTTTGCCGCACGCCTCTTGCGTATTCCCGTCGTCATCCACGAATCCGACATCGTGCCGGGAAAAGTGAACCGCTGGATCGGAAGTTACGCGACAAAGGTCGCACTCTCTTATCCGGAAGCGAAAAGATACTTCACTCATCAGGACCGCATCGCGCTCACCGGTCAGCCGATCCGGAAGGCGCTACTTGAAATGCCGGAGGGGGATCCGCTCACCCTGCTTTCGCTCGAACCAAATCTGCCGACAATACTTGTTATCGGCGGTTCGCAAGGAGCGGAGAAGATCAACGAGAACCTGATCGACATCATTGCGCGGCTCGTGGAACGCTATCAGGTCATCCACCAAACGGGAGAAAAGAATTTCGACTGGATAAAAAAACGCGCGGAAGGCGCCCTCGCCAAGTCGATTCAGGGCAACCGCTACCATCCGTACCCCTACCTCGATTCGAAGCAACTGCATCTTGCGGCAAAGGCGGCGAACTTGGTCATTTCCCGTGCGGGCTCGTCCATCTTCGAGATCGCCGTCTGGGGAAAGCCGTCGGCGCTCATTCCGCTTGCCATAGCGCACGACGACCACCAGCGCGAGAACGCCTACAGTTACGCACGTACCGGCGCGGCAACGGTCATCGAGGAACAGAATCTCAAACCCGAACTGTTCCTTTCTATCGTCTCTTCGATCATGGAGAGTCGCGAAAAACAGGAATCGATGGCTGTCGGCGCGAAAAGTTTTGCAAAGACCGACGCGGCGGAAAAGATTGCCCGCGCCGTCCTTGCGATCGCTCTCAAACATGACTAGCACGAAGCATGCCGCCGTTGTCACACGATTCGCACCAAGCCCGACGGGGAAATTCCACGTCGGCGGTATCCGCTCCGCGCTCTATAATTATCTCTTCGCCCGCAAGCATGGTGGCACATATATCCTCCGGTGCGAGGACACAGACAGGGTGCGCTCAAAGAAAGAGTACGAGGAGTATTTCCTCGACGTATTCCGCTGGCTCGGGCTCGAACACGATGCGTACTACCGCCAATCGGACCGTACCGCTCTTTACCGCGATTACCTCGAGAAACTCATTGCCGCGGACAAGGCGTACCTCTCGAAGGAGGAGCCGAAGGAGGTCGGTCAGCGTAGCGAAGTGATCCGCTTCCGCAACCCGAACAAAAAAGTACCGTTCCACGACGAAGTGCTCGGCGATATTATCTTTGACACGGAAGAGCTCGGCGACTTCGTCATCGCGAGAGATTTCGAGAATCCCTTGTACCACTTCACGGTCGTTGTCGACGACCACGAGATGGGTGTGACTCACGTCATCCGCGGGCAAGAACATGTTTCGAACACCCCGAGACAGATACTCATCCAAGAGGCGATCGGTGCCAAACGTCCGATCTATGCGCACGGCTCGGTCATCTTGAATGAGGCGCGAGCGAAACTTTCGAAGCGCGACCCGTTGGTACGTCCCGCACTTGAATATCAGGAGGACGGTTACCTTCCGGCTGCGATGCTCAACTTCATGGCGCTCCTCGGATGGAATCCGGGGACCGAACAGGAGATCTTCACGCTCTCGGAGCTAGTGGACTCTTTTTCGCTCGAGCGCATGCAAAAACCCGGTGCGGTCTTCAATCCGGAAAAGTTGGAGTGGATAAACAAAGAGCACATCAAGCGACTTTCACGCGACGAACAGGCGGCGCACTTCGAGTCCTTCCTCGCACCCGAGATTAAGACGCTCCCTGGGTATGAAAAGACGAAACTGCTCAAGATCCTCCCGACCGTGATCGAGCGCATCAGCCATTTCGGCGAGATCACTTCGCTTTCCGCAGCCGGCGAGCTCTCTTACTATTTCGCGGAACCCACCTACGAAAAGGAACGTCTGTTCTGGAAGGACGAGCGCGACTCCACAAAACTTCTTGAACGCCTCGTAAAGACAAAAACCCTTATCGGGGGCGTCAAAGACGGTGATTTTACGCGAGAAAACGTCAAAAACGCCCTCTGGGAGTACGCGAACGGGGAGGGGAGGGGGCAGGTGCTATGGCCCCTGCGCTATGCGCTTTCAGGTATGGAAAAGTCACCCGACCCTTTTCAACTTGCGGAGATCCTCGGGAAAGATAAGACACTCGAAAGGATCGACCGCGCAATCGCGATCACTCATGGAACATAGCCGTGGCGGACAATCACTCGTCGTCGGAATAAGTTGCGCTTTTCTTTTTCTCGGCGCGGCGGTAATCGCCTCTGCACAAGGAGAAACTCCGTCGCGCATCGATGAGCTCAAACAAAGTATCGCCGGCAACGAAGACGAGATACGGAAGCTTGAAGCGGAGATCGCCGAGTATAAGTCCCGCCTTGATGATGTCGGTGCGCAAAAAAAGACCCTACAAAGCGCGATACAAACACTCGATCTTGCGCGGGCAAAACTGAAGAAAGACGCCGACCTCACGAGAGCAAAGATCGCACGAACGAGCGCGACGGTAAGCATCCTTGCGCGCGGTATCACCGAAAAAGAGGACCGTATCGCACAGAACAAAGACGCATTGAAGAACATTATCCTCAAGGTGAACGAGGCCGACTCGGGTACATTGCTTGAACTTCTCCTTTCGAGCAAAAGCATCTCTGACTTCTTCGTTGAGGTCGAAGATCTTGGCCGCATGCAAACGTCGATCAGAGATCATATCAAAGGTCTCGAGCGTTTGCGGGGCGAACTTGAGGATGTGAAGACATCGACCGAAAAAGAGCGGAAAAATCTCGTCGGACTTACGAACCAACTCGACGACCAGAAAACGATCGCCGACATAGAGCGCAAGTCACAATCGGCACTGCTTGGCGCAACAAAGAATCAGGAGACGAATTACAAGAAGATGCTGACCGATCGCGAGACGCGGAAGAAGCAATTTGAGCGCGAGATCGAGGACTTCGAGGCGCAACTGCGGGCGGAGGTCGACGCAAGCACATTCCCGAAGCCGGGAACGAAGGTACTTGCTTATCCGCTCGAAAATGTCTTCGTCACGCAAAAATTCGGGAAGACGGTCGACGCACGCCGGCTCTATCTCTCGGGAACGCATAACGGGGCCGACTTCCGCGCCAGTCCGGGGACGCCGGTCAAAGCGGCGGGGGATGGGTCGGTCATTGCGACAGGGGACACCGACCGAGCCTGTGCCGGCGCATCATACGGCAAATGGGTCCTCGTCGGCCACAAGAACGGCCTTGCAACCCTTTACGCCCACTTGGAGCTTATCAAGGTCTCCCAAGGCGCCTCCGTAGAGGTCGGTGACCTCGTCGGCTACAGCGGCAATACCGGTTATTCAACGGGCCCGCATCTCCACTTCACCGTTTTCGCTTCAAGCGCGATGCAGATCGTCGATCTTCCGAGCAAATCGTGCAAAGGCGCGGTCTTTCACCTGCCGGCCGCGCCCGCAAAAGGATACCTCGATCCGGAGGCGTATCTTTAGACACCCCCAAGGCAATGTTGGGGCCGCTCAAGAGCCGAGGTGTGCTAAAATGCATCTCAACCATATGCCCGAAGCAGTACTTGAAGCAAAGAACTTGAGAAGGAAGTACCGAGATGTCGTCGCCGTCGACGATGTTTCGATACTCGTGCATCCCGGCGAGGTCGTCGGACTCTTAGGCCCGAACGGCGCCGGCAAGACGACCACCATCAACATGCTCTTGGGCATCCTCGCGCCGACCGAAGGGTCGATCCGGATCGACGGATCCGACCTCGCGCACGATCGCACCGAGGCGCTCGAGCACACCAACTTTTCGGCGGTCTATGCACAGCTTCCCGGCAACATGACCGTCTACCAGAACCTAAAGATCTTCGGACTCATCTATGACGTGAAAGATCTGGAGCGGAAGATATGGGATGTTATTGGACGTTTTGACCTGAAACGCTTTGCCCATACCAAGCACGGCGTCCTTTCGTCCGGCGAACAAACGCGCGCCTCGCTTGCTAAGGCGCTCATCAACGAGCCCAAGCTCCTCCTCTTGGATGAACCCACCGCATCACTTGACCCGTCGACCGCACAGATCGTACGGGAAACAATCAAGACATATGCGCGCAAGAGTCGCTGTGGCGTGCTTTGGACCTCGCACAATATGTACGAAGTCACGGAAGTATGCGACCGAGTGGTCTTTCTCTCGCGCGGCAAGTTGCTGATCGAGGGGGACCCGAAAACCTTGCCCAAAGAACATGGGAAGAAGGACCTCGAAGAACTCTTTATCACCGTTGCCCGCGAACCGCTCTCGCTCGACCTATGAACTTACGGCGCGTCTACGGCATCTATATACGGCAGTGGTACCTCATCCGGGACAACCCGACAAGGTTGTTCGCGATATTCATCTGGATCATCCTCGACATCATCTTGTGGGGGTTCATCACCAAGTATCTCGATCGTGTCGGCGGTGCGAGTTTTAGTTTCGTTCCGGTGTTCTTGGGATCGATCCTTTTGTGGGACTTTCTCGTCCGCGTCAGCCAAGGAGTGATGGTGGCGTTTCTGGAAGACTTTTGGTCGAGGAACCTCATCAATATCTTTACTTCGCCAATCAAGATCTCGGAATACACCGCCGGGCTCACCGTGACGAGCATTCTCACGAGCGCAACGGGGCTCCTCGTCATGCTTCTCTTGGCCGGATCGATCTTCGGCTTTTCGGCTGCTCAATTCGGGCTTCTGCTCGCGCCGTTCCTCCTTGTCCTTTTCATGTTCGGCATCGCCGTCGGCATCGTCACGATGGCGATACTGCTTCGCTTCGGACAAGCCGCGGAATGGATAGCGTGGCCCATCACTATGCTCATGAGTCCTTTTGTCGGGGTTTTCTATCCGGTCGACATTCTTCCGCATTGGATGCAGGTCGTTTCGTCGGCATTGCCGCCCTCGTACGTCTTCGAGGGCATTCGCGCAGTCGTTTTCCGCCAGTCGTTCGACGCCTCGGTGCTCGTTTGGGGGATTGGACTTTGCTTCATCTACATACTGCTCGCGTACGCATTGTTCTACTTTGTCTACAAGAAGAGCGTGCGAAACGGGCTCTTGGCGCGACATAGTGCCGAAAGCGCGTATTAGGGGGGCCCCACGAGCAATACGCCGGAAAAGCTGTTCTCCGACATTGTTGCAATGTCGGAGAACAGCGCTATCTTTTGCGACATTCCCTATGCGGGATGTGTCGCAAAAGATATATTGTGCGACGTTGCCCCTAAGGAGACTTGGGGTGCTTGAGGAAGATATATGCCGTTCCCTACCCCGACCTCTCTCGCGCTTTGCTGTAAACTGAGATCATGCCAAAGAAAGAAAGCCCGCCGGAAACACAAGGTGGTGACGAGGGAGCGCCGATTCTTGTCTCACTCATGGACTTCAACGCCGGACACTATCCGGGGCTTAAACCGCCACCTTTGTGTTTAAACGAGATATTTCGTGGGAACCATCCCGAACTGACCGCAAAAATAGACGAGTGCTACCTCAATCTCACATCCGGCGAACAAAGTCAGATCGTCTTCAGTGTGGAACTCAACGACAAAGACGAGAAGGTGCTCATTGACGTGCGAGTATTCAAAAAGCCGGGTCAACCCGATTACCCGATCCTCTTCGGCTGGCCTCGGTCAAAAAAATACTACGATACCTGACCGCCCTGCCGTATTTTTTCAAAACTTAGTCGGGCTAGACAGAATCGAACTGTCGCCGCATGCACCCCATGCATGTATACTACCACTATACGATAGCCCGAATTGTTATTATTTCTCCTACGAACCTCCTTTCTCGTCGTGCATGCACTCTATCCCGAGATGCATGTATACATTTATCACCATACAACTGCCCGAATTACGTTAGAGTATAGCAGGAATGTAAAAAAATGCGACAATAAAGAACGAGCCGTCTCAATAACGAGACGGCTCGGCGTCAAAGGCTTCAAACCTTTCGTCTATTGCGGATACTCTCCCAAAGGTCTTGGAGGGTAAAAAATGCCAGCGCAACAAGCATCACAAGAAGTACCTGCAGGGAAATCGCCGCAAAAAAGTAAAACCCTTGGATCACGACAAGCAGAAATATGAGTTCGGCCATGGGGCCTCCGGTCAACTTCAATCAATGATTGCGTTACTGTATTTATTAATAACATGAAATAGTAACTGCGTCAATCACCGACTCGGGATTCAACCGCAAAGTACGAGGTCGAACCTTAGGAATCAATTCTTCAAGGTTCGACCTCGTACTTCACACAACGGCAAAAACGAATACCAACTCGTACTTTTACAGCCCCTTGCAGTTCGCGGCAGGCCGGTATCCCCTCGCTTCCGCTTCTTCTTTGGTCGCGAACCAGATCTTATTCTCTTCGCGGATCAACTTCACGCCGCCGCACCACGGGAGGTAATATGCTTCGCCGTGTTTGGAGGCGACATAGGCACCGGAGAGAGCGGGTACGGTGTTCGGGCGCTCGGCTTCCTCTCCACCGCCTGCTCCGGCCGTCGAGGAGGCTGTTATCGGAACTTGTACGGTGTTCACCACTTTCCCCTCCCCCACCTCAAACCCTCCCGACGGGGAGCCGCCGGTCTGTATAAGGCGGAGTTCGGACGCCCGCTTTTCCTCAATCGAGAACATTTTTCCGAGGAAAAAAGCGCCAACTCCCACCAGTATCACAATAAGCAAGACAAAAACATCCTTGGGAAGATCCCTTCTTCCTAGAGGGTTGATTTTCCCGATAAAGTCTGCTAATCTCATGAAACGTAATATTACGCATAATCACATCTATGGCAACAAAAAAGGCGGGGGGTTCCGCAAAAAACCTGACTGATTCGCAACCGAAATATCTAGGCACAAAGCTTCATGACGGCGAGCGCGCCGGTACCGGCATGATCATCGTCCGCCAGCGTGGCACCGTAATCGTTCCCGGAAGGAACGTTCGGGTCGGCAAAGATCACACGCTTTACGCCGCAAAAGAAGGCACAGTCAAGTTCTCGACCGTCCGCAGGACGCGGTTCGACGGAAAGAGAGTGGTCTCAAAAATGGCTTCGGTGGTGTAAATTATAGTCACAATTTACGAGAAGCAAGTCCAAAGTGAATGCGACGGCATTTTCTTGCAACTTGAGACTTGAAACTAAAAATACAAGGTCGAACCTTAGGAATTAATTCTTCAAGGTTCGACCTTGTATTTTTATTTACTCCGCCTCGACGACGACCGTGAGCGTCGCCTCTTTGTCTCCCAAGAGAACGGAAACACTCTCTTTCCCGGTCTTCTTGATCGGCTTCTCGAGCACAACGTGTTCGGCGTCAAAAGATGCGCCGAGTGACTTACCCAACTCAAGCGCGATCTCTTCTTTCGTCACACCGGCGTAAAGGTGTCCTTCTTCGTTCGCCTTGCGCTTGAGAGTGATCTCGGCACCACCGACCTTTTCGAGGGCGCTTTGTAAGAGCGCGTCTTGGCGTGCTTTTTCCGCTTGGCGTTTCTTCGTAAGGTCGGCGACACGTTTAGCTGTCGACTTCGTCACTGCCTCACCCAAACCGCGCGCAAAGAGAAAATTCCGCGCATAGCCCGGCTTGACCTCTGTAACGTCATATTTCCTCCCGACATTGGGCACATCGGACAACAGGATGACTTTCATATTGCTTTGGATTATAGGGATGTTTATAAAAAAGGCAATCCCCGTAGTAGACCCTTACCATCGCCCCTCGTATATTCACTCACCAAAATTGCCGAGTGCGATCATCTGTATTACACTACGCATCCAGGGCTCACTACGGGGCAAGGAAAAGGGGGCGCCGTCGGGCACCCCCTTTGGTGAGCGGTCACTGGTCTTTTTGGGTGTATTTGAATTTACCCGACCCGACCGCCACGCTAGAAAGATTATCAAGTTTTGGGTGTTCTGTCAACAATTTCGGAACATCAGTCCCCCCACTCACCTTTCCGCACGATCTCGATCGCCTTCTCTAGTTGGGGATCCTCTCCCTTTTCGACGTCTTCTTTGGTGATCTCTACGGGAACATCCGGGTCGAGCCCTCCTTCGGAAAGATTGGTGCCGTCCGGCGTCACCCAGCGCGCAATGGTGAGCTTAAGCGAAGCGGTATCGGAGATCGGTACCAGTTCCTGCACCGAACCCTTGCCGAAGGTCTTCTGCCCTACTAGGGTGGCAACACCGTGCTGTGCAAGTGCCCCCGCCAAGATCTCCGCCGCGGAAGCAGAACCGCCGTCCACCAAGATGACAAAGTGAAATTTGTCGCCGAAGACGTTATAGCCGCGGCTCCTGTAGACCTGCCCCACCCCCTTCTTCCCTTCTTCGGATACCACGATCTTTCCTTGCGGGAGGAACCAGCTTGCCATGTCGACGGCAATCTCAAGATATCCGCCGGGATTGCCGCGCAGATCGAGGACGAGCTTGTCCGTGCCGGACTGGACGAATTCTCGTAGGGCGCCGCGAAAAAGTTCCGCACCGGTCGCCGGAAAACCGTACAGTCGGATGATGAACACGTCGCCCTTCTGCTCGGTGTCGATCGTCGGTACGCGTATCTCTTCGCGGACGACCGTCACCTCGAACGGTTCGTTCGGTTCCGCCCTTCCGTCGCGCCAGAGGGTAAGCGTGACCGGTGTGCCGATCTTTCCGCGGATGAGGTAGAGCGCCTTGTCGAGGGTCATCTCGCTCGTCGTCGCGCCGTCGACGAGAAGCACCTTGTCGCCTTGGAGAATTCCCGCACGTTCGGCCGGCGAATCTTTGAGCGGGGCGATGACGGTAAGCATGCCGTCCTTCATGCCGATCTGCATACCAACGCCGCCGAAAGCACCCGAGACGTCCTCCTCAAAAAGCGATTTTTCCTGCGGCGGAAGGAAAAAGGTGTACGGGTCGCCGAGTGAGCCCGCAAGCCCCTGTATCGCGCCCCAGACCTTCTCCTGATTCGTCACCGTCTTCGACTTCGGAGGAACATAGCGTTCGTTGATGACGTTCCAAGACTTCCAGAATTGCGAAAAATCGGCCGGTCCTTCGTCCTTCGCGGAAACACCGTCGCGATCGAGGATGCAGGGCACATCGATTCCCTTCTCGTCGGTGCATGTACCAAGTCCCGACGCATCGGGGGTCGAGCTTGCAAATTCGGGTGTTTCGATGTTGAAAAGACCGGTGACCCGCTCAAGTTCCGGTCCGCGATGATACCCCGCAAAAAAACCGCCGATGAAGGCAACGGCGCCAAAAACGAGGATAAAAAAAACCGATGCGGCTCGAGACTTTTGCATGTCGCTTATTATCCCAGAGCGCGGAGGGCGGGTCAAACCCATGAGGAAATACAAGGTCGGATCTTGAAGAATTAATTCCTAAGGTCCGACCTTGTATTTCTCGCCTTGTGTATGCTATGGGGTATAATAAAAGGCACAATATGATCTCACGCTACAAATACCGTGAACTGACATGGGTCGACGTAGAATCGCCGACTTCTGAAGAGGTGCGTGGGTTAATGGAAGAATTTGATATCCACCCGATTGTTGCCGACGAACTCCTCGGACCGTCACTGCGCCCCAAGGTGGACAGTTACGAGAACTTCATCTATCTCATCCTTCATTTCCCTGCCGTTCACCATAGCCACCGGCGTAAGGAGCAAGAGGTGGATTTCATCATCGGCAAAAAATTCCTCATCACCGTACGCTACGAACTGCTCGACCCGCTCCATAAATTCTCGAAGGTCTTCGAGGTGAATTCAATCCTCGATAAAAGCGATATCGGCGAGCATGCGGGCTTTCTCTTCTTCTATATGATCCGCAAGATCTACTCATCGCTCGGACACGAGCTTTCCGTAATCGGCGAGATGCTCCGAGACATCGAGGAGAAGATATTTCTGGGCGAGGAGCGCGAGATGGTCGAGGAGCTCTCCGTCATTCACCGCGACGTGCTGGAATTCCACAGGGCGCTCCGCATGCACCGAAGCGTGCTCCAGTCGCTATCGCTCACGTGTGACACGTTTTTCGGGAGCGGATTCCGCCACTATACCGAAAATATCATCGGCGAATACTTAAAGGTGGAGGAGCTTCTGCAGGACCAAAAAGAAATGGTCGGCGAACTCCGCTCGACCAACGACTCGCTCCTTTCCACGAAAACGAATGAGATTATGAAAGTGCTCACCGTGACTGCTTTCACCATCCTGCCGGCAACCTTGATCGGCCAAATCTTCGGCATGAGCACGGATCACCTTCCGCTCATGAGTGATCCCCGAGGATTCTGGATAGTCCTTGGCATCATGGGCGTCGTCGCGTTGTTGACCTTCCTCTACTTTAAGTCAAAGAAGTGGCTGTAAACGAGGCGCATTCTGGTTCCACAATACATACAAGGTGGAACCTTAAGAATTGCTCCTCAAGGTTCCACCTTGTATGTATATGACCCTCAAACTCTACAACACGCTCACCCGTGAGATCGAGGAGTTCACCCCGCTTCACCCGCCGAGGGTGGGAATGTACAACTGCGGCCCGACGGTCTACAACTATGCGCATATCGGGAACCTCCGCGCATATGTTTTTGCCGACGTCTTGCGCCGTACGCTTGAGATGAATGGATATAAAGTAAAGCAGGTGATCAACATTACTGACGTCGGACATCTCGTCTCGGATCAGGACGAGGGTGAGGACAAAATGGTCCTTGGCGCAAAACGTGAAGGGAAAAGCGTCGAGGAGATCATCACACTCTACTCCGATGCGTTCTATGACGACCTCGAGCTACTGAACGTCAAAGCGGCGGCAAATCGCGGCAAGGAGGATTCCTTCCCGCGCGCAACACGTCACATTCCCGAACAAAAGGAGCTGATAGAAACGCTCGCAAAAAAAGGATTCACTTATCAGACATCCGACGGTATTTATTTCGACACCGCCAAGTTCCCCGACTACGGCAAATTCGCCCGTCTCAACGTCGGAGGTATGCGCGGCGGCGAGCGCGTCGCCTTGGGTGAAAAGCGCAATATCACCGACTTTGCGCTGTGGAAGTTTTCCCCGGAAGACGGACAAAAGCGTGAGCAGGAGTGGGATTCCCCGCTTGGCATTATCCGGAAAGGTTTTCCGGGTTGGCACGTGGAATGCTCTGCAATGTCGCGTAAATACTTGGGCCAGCCGTTCGACATCCACACGGGGGGCGTCGACCATATTCCCGTCCACCACCAAAACGAGATCGCGCAATCGGTCGCCGCATACGGGGTCCCGCTCGCAAATGTATGGATGCATTCGGCGCATATGACCGTGGACGGCGAGAAGATGTCTAAATCGCTCGGAAACACCTATCGTCTTGAGGACTTAGCAAAAAAAGGCATATCCCCCCTCGCTTTTCGTTACTGGCTTCTGACCGCTTCATATCGAACGCAAGTGAATTTTACCTGGGAAGCACTCGCGGGGGCGCAAAAAGCATACGATGACTTAAGAGAAAATATTTATGAAGTTAGAAAAAATCTACTTCAAAAAGATTTTCCGCCATTTTTGCCCCTTCCGCTTGCATTCCCTTCTCTGCGGGAGGACCTCAACACCGCTGATGCCATCGCAAGACTCTGGACAACGGTGCGAGACCATAAACGCGCGCCCAATATAATAATTGAAGCGGCTATGGGGATTGACGAAGTGCTTGGATTAAAACTCCTTGACTACGTTCCTGAGAAAATCAAAATAACCCCAAAACTCCAAAAACTTCTGGATGAACGTGAGGTGGCGCGAAGTGAAAAAAATTGGGCCGAAAGTGATCGTCTCCGTGACGAAACACAAAAATTAGGTTATCAGGTGAGTGACACCGACGGCGGCCAAGTGCTCACTCCGCTTACCTAAAGTATGCGCAAAGGACAGGTATTCATTGCCCTAGACGGAATGAGCCGAGAGAGAGAGCGCTTTTGCTCACCAAAAAACTGACACAGTCCCGATATACGAAACATATTGCTGGTTTTAAAATTCACGACCTGTGGGACCGCTACGGCCCACCTATTGTCACAGATTTACGGAAGGTCGGCGCAAAGACGGTTTGGCTCGATCTTAAGCTCCATGACACGCCCAAAACTGTGCGGTTTCGCTCACTGGCGGCACGACGTGGAGGTGCTGATATCTTGAGTGTGCATGCAGGAAGCGGTGTGCGTGGAGTGCAAGCCGCTGTTTCAAGTGGGTTGAAAATCGTCGCCATCACCGTGCTTACTTCTTTGGACAAGAAGGAGGTGCAAAAAATCTATGGTTCATCTTCCGCAAAGACTGTTCAGCGTCTTATGGTGGTCGCAACAAAGGCAAAGGTGTGGGGGCTTGTTTGTTCGGCGGAAGAACTTGATGCTCTTCCGCAGGAGAGGAATATGAAAATCATTGTCCCCGGAATACAACTCAAGAAAAAGAGTGGTGCAAATCAAAAACGGACCGGCACACCGCGTGCAGTACTTGCTTTGGATGCCGACTATCTCGTTCTCGGTAGCGCCGTCACCAAGACTGGAAACCCCCTTGCGACATTTGAACGACTGGCGACAAAACTGTAAGCCATTCGCGTCACAAAAAACCACCCGCTTGGGGTGGTCTTCTTACTTGTCCGAACAATTCTTGTCTTTTCGCAAGAGTGCAGCACGCTCCGCTAGGATCTCTGCTCCGGATGCGGCGTTGTGGCGCCGGACGATGGAAGCGCCCAACTCTTCGAGTGCGCGTGCGGCCTCGCAGTAACCGACCCGCTCCGCCGCATAGCGGTCCGCTTCGCTTTCGCACGAGATGTACGCAGTGCGGTCACCGTTCGCGAAATGCGTGGTGCAGACGCGGTAGTGTTTGATCATGAGGTGCCCCACTTCGTGGAGAAAGAGGAACCTGATGCTTGCGAGGCTTGCTTCTTCCTCGAACGCGCGCTCGAAACCAATGACCCATGCGTATTCGTCGCCGCTACTCCTATCCGCGTACACGTCGGCAACGCTTCCGAAAAACGCCGCACCCTCGTAGGTGCACACGGCGAGAATGCCGTTCGGTGCGCTTTTCTTCGCTTCGGCGATTAGGGGCTCAAGAGCGTCGCGGTGTTTTGCGTGAAGCGTCGACCGATAGTAAACGCAGACATCTTCTTCGATGGCGGCAAACACGTTGCCGGATATTCCCAAGAAGAGAAGGAGCGGGAGAAAAAGAGCCGTCATCACGCGTCGCAGGTGATCCATGATGTATCCCCTATGCAAAAAATGAGTGCCAAAAACTCTTAAACACTATACAATAAAATACTAGTGTATGCAAATTTTGGCAAGAGACCAACGCAGTATGGGGTGAAACCTTTGGGGTTGGTTCCTAAGGTATTGCGCAGTGAAGGAAAACCCCCGGTCGGGGGTTCACTCATCGAAACAACTGCGGTTTGTCGGTGAAGACGGCTTCGGCGCCGTACTCGGTCACCACGTCAAAAACTTTCTTGGTGTTCACCGTCCAGACCCATATGTGCATGTCGTTCGCGCGGACGGCCTCGCGCATCGCGTGGTCGTCTGCGATATCCATGTACACGTTCGCCCATTCGAGGTGGAGATTGTTTATCCCCTCTTTTGCGAGCAGGTCGATATATGCGGGAAGAAGCACGCCGTCGTTCACCACGCCCACGGTGATCTCGGGAAACACCTTCTTGGCGCAGACCGCGGTCTCGTGATGGAAGGATGACACGACGATCTGGGGCGCCGTCCAACATCCCATCGTGAGCGCGTCATCGATGACGTCCAAGACAAAGCGCAGTTCACTTGGGTTTTTGATCTCGATGTTGACGGCCGCACGCGCGTGGATGGCGTCCATGGCGCTTTGAAGCGTCGGAGCGGGCACGTCGGGGTCAGGATCGTGAATGATGCGGAGGTCGTCCCACACGTCGAACTCGATCATCTTCGCGCCTTCTTTCACGGCACGCTCGAATGCTTCAATCGTGTTCTCTTTGATGCGAATGCCCTTTCCATGCCTGCCACGGTGGTAGATGATGAGCGGCTTTTTCTCGTTCACAAAGAACCTTTCTCATTCCGAACTGTAGCGAATAATAAACGTTCGGGGGCGTTTCATCAAGAAAACAAAAACCCGCCTCAATGAGACGGGTCGCAACCGGTTTACTTACGGGACTATCTTTACGCCACTGTCCTTGGCGAGCTTCGGCAACACGAGCCGGATGGCGCTTCCGGTCACCGCAAGGACGGTGACGAACGCGAGCAGGCGGTAGAAGAATTCGCCGAGGTCCCTCCCTTCGCTCCAAATGAGGACGAGGAGCATGAGCTCGCTTGCGGCCACAAAGGCGATGGTGACGACGGAACACCAGAGGACGGCGGCATGCGAAAGATCGGTCCGCACTTGCGCTATCCACGCGAGCGTGAACGAGAGCGTCGCCACCGTGAACGCCAGTTTCCATTCGCTTTCCGAATCTCTACCCATGAAGAGATCGTTGCTTGATCCCCAAATGAGGTGCATGAAGACGAGCGTCCCGATGACCGCAACGACCGCGCCCACGCCGGACTGCATCGCATCACCCGGGGTTTTGGACTCCCGCATCGCGAGCGATGCGGTCATTCCGAAACCGCCGAGAACGAACGTCGAAGCGATGAGCCTGATCTGCGTCTCGCCAAAGTTTCCCATCAGGAAGAAAAGCGCGGTCATGAGTCCGGAAAATGCGATGATGCCGACACTTGCCCACAACAGACCTTTTTTGAGTTCCATGGAGGAACATTCCTTTTAACAGTTGAGCCTTACCAAAGCCAGCAAGACACCTCCCCACCCGTCAAGGTGCGGGGCGAGGACAAGACAAGACCGGAAATACAAGGTCCGACCTTAAAGAATTGATCCCCAAGGTCGGACCTTGTATTTTCATCCTACATATCCGTCAAATGTGGCACGTGGGGTCAATCCCCTTCTTTGCGAAATATTTTTGGTGGTATTCCTCGGCGGGCCAGAATGTGCCGGCGGGCTCAATCTTGGTCACGATGATGTCGCCGTAACGACCGCTTTGTGCGAGTTTTTCACGCGACGCGTGCGCAGCCGCTTCCTCCTCCGGTGTACGAGTGAATATCGCGGAGCGATACTGTGTGCCGATATCCGGTCCTTGGCGATTAAAGGTGGTCGGATTATGGTTCTTCCAGAAAACGTCCAATAATTCGTCGTATGAGACCTTTTTGGGGTCATAGGTCACCTCTATCGCCTCCGCATGGCCTGTGTCGCCCGCGCACACCTCTTCGTAGGTCGGCTCCTCCTTCGTGCCGCCCGCATACCCCACCCTCGTTCCCAAGACGCCGGGAACCTTGCTGAAAATGGCATCTGGGCTCCAGAAACACCCCATGGCGAAGGTGGCCTTTGCGTGTCGATCTTGCTTATGCACCGTCATGATGCGTTGTTTGCGCTATACCCAGACGCTCACGGAACCGCTCGACGATCTCCTCCGACGGTTCACCGGTCACGTGGTCAAAGGTCTGTTTGGGGATGACCGCATAATATCCTCTGATCTTTTTTCCGATCTTCTCACCATATGCGGCGCTTTTCGTGGTGAATCGCGCGATGTCGCGCATGAGGTCGGTATTCACGTGTGTCACTGCGTCCCCCACCTTGCTTTCAACGCCGGGAAAGGCAATAGTGTCGGTAGCGACAATGAGTTCGTCTGACCCCCTCTTCCCCGTCTTTACCTGTATCGCAGTGTCCGCGTCGGACCACATGTCGATCGCCTCGAACGCATCTTCCCGCGGGTGTGAGAGCTGGGGATGCTGACCGAGTTGTTTGAATATCTTGTATGCCGCCACCTGACTCACGATGCCGCTCCGCGTGATCTGCGCTTGACGCAAATTGTCCGCCGTCACCCCAAGTTGCTCGATTGTGTACCAAAAATCTTCAAGGAATGCTTTATCGTCGCTATTTTGCTCCACAAAATGCGAAAGCAAAAAGTGATATTGCGTGAGCGACTGTATCGCCTCCTTCCTCTCTTCACGACCTTCAGGAGTACGCGTGTTGAACGAGAAGTGCCCCACTTTTTTCTGAAGACTGAGGTAGCTGGGAAAGTCGAGTAGCGCAACGACGCCTTCCATCTGCTCGGGAAATTCTTTTTCGTAGAGGCCCCGCAACTCGTTCACCCGCGCAACGTTTTTCTTGCGTACCGCCTCAAAAAGACCCCGCTGCAGGTCCCTTCTACGCGTGAGATCTTCGGAGACCATATACTTTCGCGTGAGTACTTCCACACGCTCTTGCACACGAGCATGAGGAAAGCCGTATTTGTCGAACCACCACTTATTACGCGCACGGTCAAAAAGCGACTGGTCCTCATTTGAGAGCGACTCTCCCGCGAATCGCTTCCGTGCGGCTTCCTGAGCATTCGGAGCAAAGTGATGTATAAAATCGTCCTTCAGCTCACGCAATTCAAGTTCACGCGGAGAAAGTCCGTGGCGTTCAGCACGTTCCATTTCCGACTGATTCATGACGAACGACGGTTCCCGCTCGCTCATATAGGCATACTACACCCCGACAAACTCTTCCGCACGCCGAAGGTCCTCCGGCGTCGTCACCTGAAGCCACTTTGTCGCCTTGACGATGGCGACCGGTGTTTTCTTGGCAAGCACGGCAAGCGTGTGCGGGAGTCCGAATTCCGTCGAGGAACCCCCGATCGGAACGGGGTCATAGGAAAAAATTTCCTCATCGAGCACATAGAGTCCCGTGTTCATGAACCCCTGTTCGATGAAGTGTCGCCGCTCATTCATTCCGGCGAAGGTGCCGTCGGGATTGGAGAGTATTTCGCCGCCCACTTCTTGTCGAACGATCTTTTGACCACCGATCGCCCACGAATACTCCGTCATCAGCGCAATGTCCTCCTTCGCATAGAGGTCGTCGCCCATCAAAACCAGAAATCTTCCGTGCAAGAGATTACGCGCCGACCACAAGGCACCGGCAGTGCCGTTCAGTTTTTCCTGCACGACATAGCGTATCGATCGGCCGTGCCACATATCTCCGAAGAATTCGCGTATCTGCTCTCCCTGATAACCGACCACGATGACCACGTCACGTATCGCCTCGGGAAGCGCTGCGAGTTTCCATTCGATGAGATTCTTACCGGAGACCTCCTGCATCGGCTTCGGACGCG
>Ga0209541_10001317_pt1 | contig 49578 bp, 51 predicted proteins | sample RifCSPlowO2_01_FD_184027 | JGI IMG/M metagenome (GOLD analysis project Ga0209541, IMG submission 184027) | Groundwater microbial communities from Rifle, Colorado - Rifle CSP2_plank lowO2_0.1 (SPAdes) (version 2) | ecosystem: Environmental > Aquatic > Deep subsurface > Groundwater | place... | reverse complement strand
AACTATACAGCATTACATTTCCCAATCCCAAGGTGTTTGGCATTTTTAACATTTTTTAATTTCCGATACCTCGCCCTTTAGGGGGGTAATTCATTTTTTAACATTGGATATAAATTTAGTGTATATTTTTATTATAATTTATTATTAATAATATTTAAATACGCTCTTACTACTTTGGGAATATGGATGTTAATATTTATTCAAAGAAAATAGCTAAGGGAGCTGCTATTGTATTTGTTGGAATGCTTTTTAGCAAAGTTATATCTTATTTATATGTTGCTTTATTAGCTAGACTAGGTAGTTCTGAATATGGGCTATTAAGTTTGGCTATGGCTATTATATCTTTTGCATCTATTTTTGCTCTTTTTGGTTTAGGAACTGGGATTATAAGGTACGTTTCATATTATAAGGGTAAACAAGAAAATAGGAAAATTAAAGGCGTAATCTTCTCATCTTTAAGAATATCTTTACCAATAGGTTTAATTTTAATGGTTTTATTATTTATATTTTCAGAGGAGATTTCAATATTAATATTCCATAACATTGCATTAATCCCAATAATAAAATTATTATCATTAACTTTACCTTTTATTTCATTATCAGAAATATTTTTTAGTGTTATAATCGGTTTCCAAAAGATAGAATATAAAATTTTAATTAAAGAAATTTTAGAAAACGCAATAAAATTAATATTAACTTTTATTGTAATTTATTTAGGTTATAATTTATTTGGGGTTGTTATAGTTTATGTTTTGTCTATAATAATTACTACACTATTATCCTTTTATTTCTTACAAAAAAAAGTTTTTCCTTTTTTTAAAACAAAAATAGTTCCTTTATTATTGACTAAAGAATTATTTATTTTTTCTTTTCCTTTTATACTAGGAGGGGTTTTAACTTTAGTTATAAAATGGAGTGATATTCTTATGATTGGTTTTTTTAGAACAACTTCCGAAGTTGGAGTATATAATGTTGCTTTACCTACTGCAAATTTATTAGTTATTATTCCTACATCTTTAATGGCTTTATTTATGCCAATAATTACTGAGTTATACAGTAAAAACAAATTTAAAGAAATTAAAAAAATATCATATATAAATTCAAAGTGGATATTTTTTCTTAATTTCCCAATATTCTTATTAATATTACTGTTTTCTAAAGAAATTTTGAATATAATGTTTGGGATAGAATATGTTATTGGAAATGGTCCTTTATTGATACTAACTGGAGGGTATATGGTGTTCTCTTTAGTTCATATACCAAATTCCATACTTGTTATGATAAAAAAAACAAAATTAATATTTTATATAAGTTTAATAGGCGCACTTGTTAATATCATTCTAAATTATTTTTTAATCTCAAATTTTGGAATAATTGGGGGGGCTATTGCAACATCTTTTTCATTAATATTAATTTTTATTCTTACATTTATAAGCTCGTATAAATTAACTAAAATACAACCTCTAAAATTGAATTACTTTAAATCTATACTCTCTGGAATCATTTCGTTTTTTACAGTATTTTTTATAATTAATCTAATTAATAAAGAAGTTTTGTTTATTTCATTCATCTTATTTAGTATTCTTTTTTTAATTATATACTTTTTATTATTATACTTGTTAAGAGGTTTTGATAAGGGAGATAGAGACATCATGAGAAGTTTTTATATCAAACTTAAAAAAATTAAACTTTTTTAATCTATGACTGTTACAAGTCTTTTATTAGTACCATCCTTTGAATTGGGATATTATTTATGTTCATCTGATCTAAAGGTCTTATCTTATAAAATAAATCAGATGTTCTCATGAGTTCACTCATCTTTCTTAGTGTTAAATTTAAATTTTTATTCTTAAATTGATTGATATTATTACTAATCGCATATAACTGATCATCCGGCATATAAAATAAATATTTTATTGGTACTTCTACATAATAATCTCTTAAATTTTTTTTATAATTATCTTTTTTCCATTTTAATATATCATAATTAAATTCTCCATACCTTTCTTTTTCTATAGAAAATTCTTTATCTAAATTTATATCACCAAAATTGATCCTCAATAATTTTTCAAATTTAATAATCTCATTTAATTCTTCTTCTTTATACATCTCTTCTGGCATCATTTTTTTTGCAATATATTTTATATATTGATCAAATTCAGTCGAACATTCTATTAATATTTTAAAGATATACTTAAAGTTTAATTTCCCAAATCCCCCTTCGCATATATCTTTGAATATTTCAGGTCTACTGTAATGTTCAACTAATTCATTTACACTATTAAACCATTCAGATCTTGAGTCGTGGTTAAATTCTTCCATTAACTCTTGAATTTTTTTGGGAGCTTCTTTTATACTATCCATAACAGAGATTAAAAAATCTATCAGGTTAATATTAAAAGAACGAAGATACCTAATTAATTCATAATGGTATTTGTGATTCCATACGTAGTAAATAAGCCAATGTAATGGTCTAAAAAATAAGATATCCTCTTCGGACATAGCATTTGTTGACTTCACCATTTCTTCCGCTTCAAATGATAAAAAGTCTTTATATTTTCCAAAACCTTGATCAACTAACCTATATTTAACTTTTACACCATATTTTTCTCTTTCAGAGGGTAAAGCCATTTCTGCACCTTCTAACATACGGCAGTTGTAACACACAATTTGCCCAATATATAATTCTGCAACAATTCTTAAATCATTAAGATGACTCTCCTTTGTTTGTTCAGATAGTCCTAGGATAAGTTCGGTTTCAGTTTCAATATTATTTTCATTAAAATGGTTTATAATATCTTTGGACATTTCTACACTAATATTATTCCTTTTTATTGCTTTAAGTACAATAGGATCTAAGGATTGGAATGATGCAGTCACAGAGGTTAAATCTCTAAGGGTTTCTGCTATCCTGATAATCTCCATACTTTTATTTTTAGCCCATGCTTGAATAACTTTTCTTGGGTATCCTGTTCTTTCATTAATAGACTTTAACATTTTAGAAATTTCATAATCTCTTTCACCAAAAATTCCAAAATTAGCATCACTTATATTCAACATATTCGTATTTTTAATTTTACTTGCAATATACTCAAATTCTCTTTCTAGCCTATCTAAGCTATATTTACTCATTTTTTGGAATAAAGTTCCCCAATCACAATATGTACATTTGTAGGGACATCCTCTGTTCGTTTCAATATTTGGAATATGATTATCTTCAAAGAATTCGTCTAAAACTCCCTCTAAGTATGGAGAGGGTATAATGTCTAGGTCTATTATTTCTGGACATCTTGATCCTTTAATAGCAATTTTTTTGTAATTATTATAAAAAACTACACCTTCTATTGGTGATTTCTTCATATGTTCTAAGTCTCTGTTTGCAAAAAAATATCTTAATAATAAATTTAAAAATCCAATTTCACCTTCATTAACGACATAAAAATCCACAAAAGGCCTTTTTTCAAAGAATTCATTTAAAGCTTCCTGATATTGGTGTATATTTGGACCCCCCATAACTGTAATGGTGTCTTTTGATTTTGCAAATTGTGACACTTTATCATTTATATCAGCATTCCAAGTATAATTGCCGAGGCCTAGAATATTAGGAGGATGATTTTCTATTTCGTTTAGTAATGGTTCAGGATATTTAAAAAGTTTAAAAATAATGTTTTTATTTTTATTTATATGTGCATTCACAAATGTTGTTATATCCCCTATGTTTATTGGAAACATAAAAGGACCTCTTCCAGTATAATTGTGAACTAAGTCTGCTAAGTATATTAATGTAGGTTTTTCTTCATCTGAAATGTTTGGATCCATTTTCATTACCTCTTTTATTTTCTGCAACCATTGTGTTTATTAAATAATAATATTTTGTTTAATAAATCTTTCTATTTATTAAATGAGTGGCTTTTTCAATGTCTTCAACTTTATTAAATATTATAGCTTTTTCTCCGATGTATTTGATAGCATTGGCTATAGAAGTTAAATTGCCCATATTATAGTCAACTATTACAATATGATTAATCATAGTATTAAAATATAAAAAAATCTTATAAACTTATGGTAAGGTAATATTTAATTATTTAAAATAATATCAGATATTTTTTTGTATGCTTTACCATTAATTAATACATAATCTTTAAATAATTTTTCATATCTTCTAACTAAAGCATCTTTATTATTAATGGAGTTTATTATAACTTCTTTTAGTTTATTTTTATCATTTAGACCTATACACATATCGTTTTCAATAAATGGTACTTGTGGTTCTTTATCAAAAAGATTTAGTATTAATATTGGTTTCTTAAAAAACATAGCCTCTAGTGTAACAGTAGAACCGGTTGTAATGGTTAAATCTGATTCTTTCAACAAAGGTTTTAATGGAAATCTTTTATTTAATATAATACAATTTTTTGCTTTTTCTTCTTCTAATATTTCTTTTGGTAATTCTTCATATTTGTCAGATGGATGGGGTTTTACAATTAAGAAAAAATCTTTTAGTTCTTTTATTGTATTAAAAAGTATTCTATAAAGTTTTATTGATTCTTTATGAGAAAGATTATCTATTAAGTCAGTATTTGCTTCTGGTATAAAAAGAATAATTTTTTTGTTATGAATATAAAATTTTTTTCTTATATTAATTATTTTTTCATTTTTAAAATATTCATCAAATTTTATAGATCCTGTTATAATTAAATTTTCTTTTTTTAACCCTTCTTTTATCATCCAATTTTTAGATGTTTTCCCCCAAACAAACATTTTATCAGCTAACATCTTCCCATATACTAATGGAAAGAAACCTTCGCTCAGAGTAGTATAACCATGTTGAATTACATATGATTTTTTTTTATTTTTCCTAAATATTTTAATTATAATTTGTTCTAATGTTAGAGTATCATTATTTGTTACAACAACATCTAAATATGGCTCTACACCATAAGCTGTATCTATCCATCTTATAAGAATTTTAAAATAAATGTCAAATAAATAATTTAAGTTTGGTAAAATAATATTATAAAAGGAAAATTCTTTGTACCTCATTGAAGATATGTCTTTAATAATCTTTGATTTATAAGATTTAAGATTTTTAGATTTTGATTTACTCCAAAATGTTAGATAATAATCTTGATCATTATTAAAAAATGCTTGTCCAGGATTTATTCCACATCTTGTAATTTTGGCTTTTCCCCTCATATCTTTTAATATGGGCAAATAAGCATTTTTTCCACCAACAAAAAGAATATTTCTTTTTTTAGATTTTTTTAAACACATAATTTTAAAGTGTATATTTTGTAGTGCTCCTAAAATATTTGATAAATAAGCCTTAATATCATAATTTAATAACTTTTTTTTCTTTTTTATTAATTTAATTTTTATAGGTATTTTTCTAACAAAGCAAATTTCCTTAATGATCGATACAGATAATTCAGGATTATCTAAAAAATTATCTTTATTTATTTGAGATTCATTATATTTTACTAATATTTTTTTAGGTTTATTTTTTTTAATAATATGATCTAATGCATCTATGTACTTAATGTATTTTTGAAAATATGAAAATAAATAAGTTTTAATAACAAAAAACAAATCTATATCTTTATAAACAACTTTTTTATCAACTCTTTTATAAAATTCATTAAATAATTTTTTAGACTTTTTTTTAATATCTTTAAGTAATCTCTTTGGGAAAAACTCTTCTATATTAAATTTTTCAATGGATTTTAAAGATAAATCTAAATTTTTTGGTGGATATTCTAATAATATGATATCCTTTTCATCTAAATTTTTTAATTTTTTAAATTCTTCAATATCCAAAAAAATTAATTTTTCCATTTTATTAAAACTTTATATGCAGTCTTTAAAAATATTTATCTTTAGTCATAATATTTTAAAAACTCTGTTTTTTAGTAATATATCCTTTCCAAAAACCAAAGATTGTTGTCAGGTCTTTTGCTATTTTGAAAAAAGGCAAAAATATTATCCTAATGTCCTTTTCGTATTTTAATGCATTTAACATGTATATAGTTAATAAAGTTATAATTCCAATTGTCCCTAAAATTCTTGTTTTTGGTATTAATAAGCTTCCGTATAAAATAGTTGAACTTATAGGATTCCAGTATTTATTTCCAAGACTTTTAAGTCTATGCTTCCTAAAATTAACACCTATAGCTTCTCCTAAAGGTAATGCTTTTTTGAAAAGCTGATATTTCATTGAGAATTTATGCATACCATGCAAATGTAATAAATCTTCATTAGAATCTTTTATTTTATATCCTTTTTTTATTATTCTCCATTTTAAATCTGTATCTTCCCCAGCTATCCTGAATGTTTTGTAATCATATAATCCAACTTTGTTAAAAACTTCTTTTTTAAATAAAGCAAATCTTCCATCTCTAGATTTTTTATCCATACTATTTTTCATATCTTTTAATAAGGTTAATCTGTCCCAGAACCCATATTTATTCCATAGTTCTGCAGGTATAACCAGTTTTGAAGTTACTACCCCTGTATCTTTTGATTTGTTAATTATATTTAATAAATGGTTTAACCAGTTATTTGTTCTTATAACGCAGTCCCCCCAGATTATACTTATTAGTTTATATTTGGAATTTTTTATACCTTTATTAAGGGTTTTTGCTAAACCTAAATTTTTTTTATTTTGTATTAATTTTACTTTTTTGAATTTTTTAATAATATTTATGCTATTATCTTTACTGTAATCATCAATCACAATTATTTCTATCTTACCTTTATAGTTTTGATTTAAAATTGATTTGATAGTTTTTCCAATAGTTTGATCTGTGTTATAACTTGGTATTATGAATGATACATTTTTCATAGAAATTAAAAGATAATTACTTTTTTATATCTATTTCTTTTTTGCAGGAACTACAAATCATTAAATTATCTTTAAACTCTTTTAATTTATGGCCGCATATGCATGCATAACCAATTAATTTAGCAGGATTGCCAATAACGATACCATAATTTGGAACATTCTTAGTAACAACACTTCCCGCTCCAACCAATGCATATTTTCCAATTTCTAAATCGCATAAAATAGTTGCATTAACCCCTATAGAAGCTCCTTCTTTAATTAAAGTTTTTTTAACTCTTTCATCATTCCAAATCTCCGATCTTGGATATAAATCATTTACAAAACAGGCATTAGGACCGATAAATGCATTGTCTTCTATTGTTATTCCTTTCCAAATTGAGACACCATTTTGTATTTTAACATTATTCCAAATTTTAACATCTTTATCTATGTAAACATCTTTACCAATATTACAGTTGCTACCTATTTCAGCATTTTCTCTAATCTGTACAAAATGCCATATTTTGGTGTTATTGCCTATTTTTGCACCTTCTTCTACAATAGCTGTTTCGTGTTTAAAGTAGCCCATAGTTATGATATTAAAAGGAAGATTATATAAATTTTATTATGTTTAGTTTGTGTAAAATGGATTTAAGAAATAAATGTATTGTTGTAACTGGAGGTGCTGGTTTTATTGGGAGCCATTTAGTTGACGGATTAATAAAGGAAGATCCTGAAAGATTAATTGTTATGAGCAATTTTTTTGTTGGTTCTATAGAAAATTTAAGAGATGCTAAAAATAATTTTCCTAAGATTGAGATAGAAGAGATAGATATAACTGATTATAGTAAAGTAGAATCTTATTTTAAAGATAATTCAATCGATATAGTCTTTAATTTAGCCGTTATACCAATAGTTACTTCTTTAAGTGAACCAGCATGGACATTTAAAACCAATGTTGATATAACTTCTACTTTTTGTGAATTAGCTAGAAAATGTTATTTTAAAAAATTAATTCAGTTTTCTTCTTCCGAGGTTTACGGAACTGCCAAATATGCGCCTATGGATGAAAAGCACCCAATGAATCCTGAAACACCTTATGCTGCGAGCAAAGCTGCAACAGACCATTTGGCATTATCTTATTTTAGAACTTTTGGTATTGATATCTCATTGGTGAGACCTTTTAATAATTATGGACCTAGACAAAGTACTACTAAATTTGTTGGTTTGGTTCCTGGGACAATAGTGAAGGCAATGAGAAATGAAGATGTAATTATACAAGGTGATGGGAAACAGATGAGAGATTACATTTTTGTAGAAGATACCGTAGAAGGTGCTATTAAGATAGCAAAATCAAATAATGTTAAGGGAATGGCTATAAATATTGCTACAGGAAAAGAGATTTCTGTTAGAGATATTGTTAATGAAATTTTAAAACATTTTGATTATAAGGGAAAAATTGTTCATAGAGAGGCTAGGCCTGGTGATGTAAGAAGACATTTAGCTGATGTTAGATTAGCTAAAGAATTAATAGATTTTGAAGCTAAAACTTCTATTAGTGAAGGTATGAAGGAAACTGTGGATTGGTATAAAAGCAATGTTAAGTTGTAATGTTATAATGTAAATTTTTAAATATCTTTCGTAGATAAGGTTTATGGGGTTAAAATGCCGAATAAAATATTATTTATCTCACCACATACAGATGATATTGAACTTGGCTGTGGTGGATCTATTAGAAGATTTGTAGAAGAGAAGAAAGAGGTATTTTGTGTTATATTATCAGACTGTAGAAATGCTATCCCTCAGGGTTTTGAGGAGGATGCTTTGAATAAAGAGTGTATATCCTCTTTAATTTCATTGGGGGTTAAAAAAGACCATATTTTTATGTTTCAAATAGAAAATAAAGAGTTTCAGAAAAATAATAGAAAAATATTCTTTATTTTAGAAGATTTGAAGGAAAAACTAAAGCCAGATTTGGTAATTATTCCTTCCTTAAATGATTCTCATCAAGATCATAAAACTGTTGCAGAAGAATCTCTGAGAGTTTTCAGACATAATATTTCAATAATCTCTTATGAGGAACCATGGAATCATATTAAATTTGAACCAAGATTTTTTATAAAATTAAATAAAAAACATTTGGATTATAAAATAAATGCTCTCAAGAAATATAAAACACAGAAGAAATTTAGAAGATTTTATTTTGATTATGAATTAATAGAAAGTTTAGCTAGGGTTAGAGGTAGCCATATAGCTTCAAAATATGCAGAAGCATTTGAAGTTATAAAATTAATACAATGAAAATTCTAATAACCGGAGCAGGAGGATTTATAGGCAGCACTTTGCTAGTTAATCTTCCAAAAAATTATGAAATAATTTGTTTGGGTCATTCTACAGATTATGATAAGTTAAAGGAATTTATTGGTGATAATGTGAAATTGGTTGAAGGTGAGATTACAGATGAAAATTTTGTTGATGAATTAATGAAAGGTGTTGATGTAGTTTTGCATTTAGCTGGTATAGGGGGGACTCCTGTTTGTTTAAAAGATCCTGTTAAAGCTGTTTTGACGAATGTTCAAGGGACTAACATTCTGGTTAACAGTGCAATTAGAAATAATGTTAAAAGATTTATATTTTCTTCTTCTTATATTGCTTATTCTGTTTTTAAAGAAAGAGAACTTCCATTTACAGAAGGAATGAGTTTAGAACCAGATGATTTTTATGGCGCACTTAAGGCAACAGCTGAATCTTCTGTTGCGAATTTTCCTAATTTTATTATTTTAAGGTTCTCGACAATTTATGGATATAGTTTGGGTTTTGGAGCGCAATTAGAGAGTTTTACAATAAGAATTATACAATCTGCTTGTAATGAGGGGATTATAAAAATACCCGGTTCTGGAAATCAGAAATTTGATTTATTGCATGTTAATGATTTATGTGAAGCAATTAAGTTTTTATTAAGAAGTGATATTAGGAGTGAAATTATTAATATTGGCAGCGGTAAACCTATTTCAATAAATGAACTTTCTTTAGTAATCATAAAAGTGTTTAAGGAAGAGTTTAATAAAAATATCAAAGTTGTTAATATAGCAGATGAAAATTATAAAGAATGGCCAGATCATTGGATGTCTATTAATAAAGCAGAGAAATTATTAAATTGGAAGCCTAAAATATCATTATATGAGGGGGTTAAAAATACAATTAAAAAATTTTTAAAATGAAAGTTGCAATACATCAGGTTAATTATATGCCTTGGCTTGGTTTTTTTAATAAATTGAAACAGGCAAATAAATTAGTTATGTATGACATAGCTGATTATACAAAAAATGATGTTCAAAATAGAAATAAAATTAGAACAAAGGAAGGTTGGATTTATTTGACAGTTCCTATAGAAAAAAAATATTATAGGAGGCCATTTTATGAAGTTTTGCTTTCTGAGAATAATAAATGGCAAAATAAACATTGGAAAGCAATAAAATTGAATTATTCAAAGGCAGATTATTTTGACAGTTATAAAGATTTTTTTGAAAAATTATACAAAAAGAAATTTATGACCTTACTTGAATTAAATGAATGTATTACTATTTATTTAATAAAAGAATTTGGAATAAATCTAGACATTATAAAAACAACAGACTTGGAACTTAATAGGGAGTTAAAAGGAACAGAGATGTTAATAGAAATATTGAAAAAAGCTGGTGCAACAACATACCTTGCAGGTATTGGATCTAAAAGTTATTTAGATGAAAGTAAATTCAAAGAAATAAAACTTGCATATAATTGTTATATCCATCCTATTTATAAACAACAATTTCCAGGTTTTCAGAAGTATATGTCAGCAATAGATTTATTATTTAATATGGGGGAAAAATCCAAGGATTTAATATGATACCGATATCAAAACCTTTAATTGGAAGAGAAGAGAAAGAGGCAGTTTTGAGTGTATTAGACTCTGGAATGATTACTGAGGGTTCTGTAACAAAGGGTTTTGAGAAGGAGTTTGCTAAATTTGTTGGAGCTAAATATGCAATAGCGACAGATTCTGGAACTTCGGCGCTTCATATTGCTTTAATATCGCATGGCATCGGCAAAGATGATGAAATTATAACAACGCCTTTTACATTTATATCTAGTGTAAATTCTATAGTATATACAGGCGCTAAACCTGTTTTTGCAGATATTGAAGAAGATACATTTAATATAAATCCTAATTTAATTGAAGAAAAAATTACAGATAAGACGAAAGCGATAATGCCAGTGCATCTTTATGGGAATCCCTGTGATATTGATAAAATAAATAAAATAGCTAAAAAGTACAATTTGGTTGTTGTCGAGGATGCTTGCCAGGCTCATGGCGCTTCTATAAATAATAAGGAAGTAGGCAGTTTTAACACAACATGTTTTAGTTTTCATCCAACAAAGAACATGACAACAGGAAAAGGGGGAATGATTACAACTAATGAAGATATTGCCAAGATTGCAAATAAATTAAAACTTTGCGGAGAAAGTAAAAGTTGTTTTTATGATATTCTTGGTTATAATTATAGGATGACTGATATTCATGCCGCAATAGGTTTAGAGCAACTAAAAAAACTTCCAGAGTTTAATAAAAGGAGGATAGAAAATGCAATTTATTTCAATGAAAATATTAAATCTTCTGGAATAATTCTACCAAAAATTAATGAAGGACATGTTTTTCATCAATATACTATTAAGATTACAAAAGAATGTAAAAAAACAAGGGATGAGGTGGTGGGATTATTAAGAAATAATGAAATATCAGCACAGGTGTATTATCCTTTACCCATACATAAACAAGAATTATATAAAGAGGATTATAAAAATCAAAGTTATCCTATATCTGAGAAAGTAAGTAATGAGGTTTTATCCTTACCTGTTCATCCTGTCTTAACTGAAGAAGATTTAAATAAAATTGTCAATGTCTTAAATTCTATAAAATGATAAATGTAGCTGTTATTGGGACTGGAAATATGGGAAAACATCATGTTAGAAATTATTCTAAATTAGGGAATGTTAATTTGGTGGCTGTTTGTGATATTGATGAAGAGAAGGGAATGAATATTGCTTCAAAGTTTTTATGTAAATATTATAAGGATTACAAGGAAATGCTAGAAAAGGAAAGCATTGATGCAATTTCTATAGCTGTCCCAACTAAATTTCATAAAGAAATTGCACTTTATGCATTGGATAAAGATAAACATGTTCTTTTAGAAAAACCAATTGCTAATAATGTTGAAGATGCAGAAGAAATAATTAAAAAATCAGAAGAAAAAAAGCGAAAATTTATGGTTGGCCATATAGAAAGGTTTAATCCCGCTGTTGTGAAACTTAAAGAAATTATTGATCAAGGGAAACTTGGGAAAGTAATTTCTATAATTGCAAGAAGAGTTGGTCCTTTTCCCCCGAGAATGGAGGGTTCTAATGTTATAATAGACTTAGCAGTTCATGATATAGATGTTATAAATTATTTGCTTAATAAAAAACCAGTGTCTGTATCAAGTTATGGAAATTCTGCTTTAAGCAGTTCGAATAATGAAGATTGTGCAGAGATTTTATTAAGATATGCCGATGTTACTGGTTTTATTCAAGTTAATTGGGTTACTCCAATAAAAATAAGAAACCTTAGTATTACAGGAGCTTTAGGTTATGCCGAACTTAATTATATTAATCAAGAATTAGTTATATACAAAAACTTTATAAATAAAGAATCAAATAGCTTCTTAGACATTGTTAATCTTGCCGAATCAGACAAGAAAAAAATATATATAGAAAAAGAGGAACCCTTATCCATTGAATTGAAATCTTTTATTGGATGCATAGAAAACGGCACTGATCCGTTTGTTAACGTGAAGGATAGTTTGGATGCGTTGAAAATTGCAATAATCTCCATAAATAATTTAAATAAAATTGGGTGAAAAAATGAAAAAAATTTTAGTATTGAATCAGGAAGGATGTCAGAGGGAAGAATGTTGCACTGGGAAAATTAATTTAAAAGTTCTTCCTAGTCAAATCATTTTAGCTGCTGCCTACTTGGACAAGAAAGGTAAAGATGTCACTTTTGTGGATACGCAAACACAAAATTTTCCTAATTTATCAGAATTTGATATAGTTGTTGTATGGGTTTCTATTTTGGATGGTTACTATGAGGATATTAAAGCTTTAAAGAAGGCTAAGGAATTGGGTAAAAAAACAATCCTTGTTTTAAACGACCATTATGATTCTGAGTATGAAGTTATGACTAAAAATCCATTTATAGATGTATGTATAAGGCTTTCTGAGAGAGAAATAGTTCTTGATAAAGTTATTTCATATTGGCAGGAAAATAAAACTGAATTTGATTTTCCTGGAGTGATTTATCGAAAAGGTAGTGAGTTAATAAATACTGGAAATATGCCCTTTTTAAAAGATTTAAGCCATTTAGGTTCAGCTGAGAATATTTTGAAGGGTCTTAAATTGTCAAAATATGATGAAGCCTTTATAACTACAGGAAGAGGATGTCCTATGCAGTGTACATTTTGTCAGTATCCCAAAACATCTACAAGAAAGAGAGAGATAAAAGATATTATGTCAGAAACTAGTTTAATATCTTCTGAAATAGGTTTTTATAATTTTATAGATCTTAATATGTGTGCAAATATGGTTTGGGCCGATAAATTCTTGAATGAAATGGCTAATCAAAAATTTAATGGAGGATGGGTGACGGATATGAGGGCAGAGCAAGCAAGACCTGAGCTTCTTGAAAAATTTAAAAAAGCTGGTTGTGAACGTCTTTTAGTTGGTATTGAAACTCTGGACAATTTTATTTTAGACAAAATTAAAAAAAGAACAACCAAAGAAGTAAATGAAAAATGTGTTAATAACATGTTGAATGCCGGGATAAACCCCATAACTTCTTTGATGGTTGGTTTTCCATGGGATTCAGATGAAACTTTAAAAAAATCTGAAGAGTTTATTAAAAAGATGTCGATTTCTTTATATGGAGTTAGTTATGTTGTTCCCATAAAAGGCACTGAGCTTTATTCCGACTTTAGACAATTAGGTTTAATTAAAGAAGAGTTAGGTGTTGATGATTATGTTCATGCTATGGATTATCCAATATCTCAAACTTTGTATCTTTCCAAGGAAGAAATAGTTAAATGGAGTAAAAGATTACAAAAATTGAGGTTTAGCCCAACGTATATGACCAACTATGTCATAAGAAATGGATTTAAGGTGCGTTATGTTAATTCTTTCTTTAAAAGGCTTAAAAATTACCAGAATGCATAAATGAAAGAGAAAATAAAAGTCCATTATGTAAGAAGAGTTTATGGCCCTGGGGGAGGAAAAATATCTGGGGATATTTTTGAAAAATTATTAGCTAATTATGTTGATTTGGTTGATTTAAATGAAGCTCAAGTGGTCCATAATTATGATGGACCTTTGAAGATATTTAGGAAACCTTCTGTATTTGTTGTTAATAGTTGGAAGTTTACTTGTCCTGCATGTATTCAAACAACAACCTATGATGAAAAAATATGTTTAAATGGTTCTTTATTTAAATGCATGAAATGCTATGCCTATAATAAAAACTTTGAGACAAAATCAAAACAGGAAGTTATGAGATTTGCATCTTCTTTGTATTATGCTAAGAATAGGTATAGGTTATTTAAATTAAAAAAACAAGAAAATATAATTTCTATAAGCGGTGCTTTAAAAAAGGTACTCGAGGAAAATAATGTAAAAGTGACCAGGGTCATTTATGATCCTTTAGACCCGATTTTATTACAAAAAACGAAAAAAGCAATAAATGAAAAATTCTTTTTTCATCATGGAAATCTGGATTGGATTCATGGAGTTTCTCTTTTAATTGACTCTAGGAATTACATCAAATACCCGCTTAAAATTGTTGGGTGGGGGGCTTATTCAAATAAAATCAAGAGAACAGATATTGATTATTTGGGTGTTATTAACGATACTATCAAGATAAAGGAAATTATCAATGATTCTTATGCTTATATTTATCCTTGTTTACATAATAATTTTGGTCGTTCACTTATAGAAGCAATGGCGTTAGCAAAACCAATAATAGCCATTAATAGGGGATTTTCCAGGGAAATAATTCAAAATTGGAAGAATGGAATTTTAATAAATCCAAATTCCCGGGAACTCGTAGATGCTATGCAATATCTTTGGGATAATGAAAAAGAAGCAAAAAAATTAGGTATGAATGCAAGAAAAACAGCTATAGAAAAATTTCATCCTGATGTTACATTTTCACAATATATTAAATTATATGAAAGTCTGATTTTTTAAAAAATTATATAAGATTTTTTGTTTTAGAGAATAGTATGAAAATCGGCTTTTTAATAGAATATTTTTATCCTATGAAGGGAGGAGCAGAAAATAACTGCTTTTATTTAGCTAAGGAACTGGCCAAAAAGCATGAAATTCATGTTTTTACTTCTGATAGGGGAGATAAAAAAATATTCAATAAAGAAGAAGTAGTTGATGGGGTAAAGATCCACAGATATAAAAACTGGTTCAGGTATAAATATTATCTGACATTCACCCCTGGATTTTTGGATGTTTTAAATTATAATCTGGATGTTTTACATGTTCATAGCCTTGGATTTTTATGGCATGATGTCATTGTTCTGCTTAAAAAATCATTCAGCAAGACTAAAATCATAAATACCCCTCATGGGCCTTTCATGGCGCTGAGAAATTACAGCTTTCTTGAAGATATATTTAGAAATGCTGTTGTTTTTCTTGAACTTTTTTTTAATAGATTATATGATGCTGTTATACAGGTCAATCCAAATCAGTGGAAGTGGATGGTCAAGTATGGAATTGATAAGAACAAGATAAAATATACCCCTAATGGAATCTCTGAAGATATATTTAACAAAGTCAGAAATAAAAAGTTTATTGAGAGATACAATCTAAGGAACAAGTTTGTGATCTCATATCTTGGAAGAATACAAAAATACAAAGGACTGGAGCAGGTTATCAGAATTTTGCCAACGTTAAACAGGAAAATTGTTTTTCTTGCCATGGGAAAAGATGCAGGAGACAGGGAAAGACTGGTTGAATTGTCTAAGAAATTAAAAGTTCATGACAGGGTTATATTCACCGGTGAAGTATCTGACAATGAAAAGCTGTCTGGATTGGATGCTTCCGAGATATTCATAATGCCAAGCGAATGGGAGGCTTTCGGCATTGTCATCCTTGAAGCAATGGCAAGGGGGAATGCAATTATCTCAACAAAAAATGAAGGCGCTGAATTTCTAGTAAAGAAAAATAATGGATTATTGTATGATTTTGGTAATTTGAAAAAATTAGAGGAGAATATAAATATTTTATACAAAAACAGAAAATTAATAGATGGTATGAAGAAAAACAACATTAAAAAAGCAAAAGAGTTCTTATGGAAGGATATTGCCAAGGAGCTTGAGAGAATTTATTCAATAGAAATAGTTAAAGGATGAATTTTTGGAGTTTATAACCCTCTGATAAATCCATTGATTGACAGAATTAGGACTTGGAATGAGAGTCATTAAATCTTTTAACCAAAACTTATAAATTTTCTTATTGTTAATCTTTTATGAGAATAGCACATGTTTGCCCATTTTACAAGCCAACAATCTGTGGTGTTGGGCAGGTGGTTTATGAACTATCCCAGAGACAGGTAAAAGAGGGTTATGAAGTTCATGTGTTTACTTCTGATTGGGATAAATATGAACGAATTAAAGTAAAAGAAGAAGTAATTGAAGGTGTTCATGTCCATAGATGCTGGCACTATTTTAAAGCCGTTAACTTTGTAAGCTTCTGGCCTTCTGTATTTTTTAAACTTTTGAGATATAACTTTGATGTGATTCACAGCCATATTCCTGGGCATAGTCATGCAATTCTTGCAGCTTTTGCGTCTAAAATCAAGAAAATCAGGCATATTCATACAACTCACTGCCCTTGGACAGAAGGGTATAGAAGCAAATTTGGAATTTTCATGGATTTTATATCAAAAAAAACATATATTCCAATATTATTCAATCTAACATATAAAATAATAGCTATAACTCCATGGGAAATTAATTTTTTATTAAAATATGGGACAAAAAAAGAAAGAATTGTTATTATTCCAAATGGAATGAGCGATATTTTATACAAGAAAATGAAAAATAATGATTTTAGAGAAAGGTTAAGGATTTCAGAAAAAGATAAACTGGTTTTGTTCTTTGGAAGATTAAATCCTACAAAAGGTATTGATAAACTAATGGAGGTTGCTAAAGAAATATTAAAAGAAAGAAAAGATATCTATTTTGTTTTCAGAGGTCCTGATGAAGGCATGAAATACTTGGTCGATGATGCTTCTAAAGAAAATAAGAATATACTATATGTCAAGGAAACAAGAGACAAGGAAGAAATTGCTAAAACATACCAATCTGCTGATGTTTATGCTTTGCCTAGTTACAGGGAAGGATTGCCTCTTTGTTGTCATCCTGATACATTGATTGAAACTGAAGAAGGATTAAAAGAAATTAATAAGGTTAAAATCAATGAAAAAGTTCTAACTCATAAAGGCAGGTTTTGTAAAGTGATAAAAACTGTGAGTAGAAAAATAAATGAGGAAATTATATCTGTTAAACCATATGGAATTAATCAGGATATTAAACTAACAAAAGAACATCCAGTCTTAGCAATAAAAAGACCAAAAAAGAAATATGGCAAGTCAATAGGAGAAATTATAACAAAGAGTAAACCAGCATGGATTAAGGCAGGGGATTTAAATGAAGGTGATTGTGTGGTTTTTCCAATACCTAAGCATGAGTCTAATTTAAACTATCTTGATTTAGTGAAATTTGATAATTCTCTGGAATATTCTTCCGATAAAGTGTGGTATAAAATGGGATTTTCAGGCAGAGATAGAAATTGTTCTTATTCAGATTTAATGAAAAGAACAGGAGAAACTAAAAGGATTATTGAAGAAGCCGTTAAATGCTTAAATAAGAAAAAGTCACCGCCAAAATCAAAAAGAATAGAAAAAGTATTAAAATTCCTCAGGAATATTAATTTTAACATAAAAGAGGTAAATACTTATTCAAGATTCATAAAAATAGATGAAAAGATTGCATATGTTTTTGGATGGTATATTGCTGAAGGATCAACAGGGCATGGATTTATAAAATTTTCTTTGAATAAGGATGAGATTAGTCATGCCAAGGAAATTGATGAAGTAATTTGTAGCAAATTTGGTGTTAAGGGAACTATCTCTGTTGAAAATAATAGGCTGTCTTTAGTTTTTTGTGGAAGGATTCTTGAAAATGTTTTCTCAGAATTGTGCGGGAAAGGATGTAGAAATAAAAGAATTCCTAAGGAAATGTTTAATAAAAGATTGTTACCCTTTGTGATTGAAGGATTATTCTTGGGTGATGGTCACTTTAACAAATTTGGATGGATTTTATCAACCACTTCAAGACAATTGGTCAATGATGTTGTTCTTTCATTATTAAAAATGAACAAGAAATTTAATTTTCATAAACCAAGAAGAGATATTTATATCATTAATTATAAACCAGATAATGCTGATATTTCCCATAGCAACAAATCATGGTTTGTTGGGGACAATTTATGCTTTATGATAAGATCTATAAAAAAGGTTGATTATTCTGGAGATATTTACAATCTGGAAGTTGAGAAGGATAATTCTTATACTACTAGTGGATTTTGCGTTCATAATTGTATGTTTGAAGCGTTTGCATCCGGACTGCCCGTGGTTGCATCTCCTGTAAATGGAGTTCCTTATGAGATGAAAGAGCCTGAAAACGGCTTTTTGGTTGAGTATGGGGATATTAAAAATCTGAAGAAAAGAATACTGCAAATTTTAGATGATAAAAAATTAGCAAGGAAGATAAGCAAGAACAATAAATTGAAATCCAGGAATTATGACTGGAATTTGATTTACAAGAAAACGATGGAGTTATATACAAATTAATTTTGTTATTTTTATGGATATTAGAAATAAAGTTGAGCGTTTTTTAAGAGATAAATACAGTTTAATGTTTTTAGGAGTTTTACTGATTGCTTTTGTAATAAGATTATATTATTTCATTCAAACTTACAACCAGCCGTTGTGGTGGGATGAAGCTGAATATATGAGCATGGCCAAAAACATTCTTTATGGAATTCCTTTTGATTTTAATCCTCAGAGGCCAATATTATTTCCATTGCTGATGAGCTTGTTCTTATGGGCGAGTGAGGGAGCTGTAAGATTTTTCATAGTATTCCTTCCATCTTTAGGCGTTGTTGTGCTAACTTATTTATTAGGAAAAGAACTTTATGATAAAAAAACTGGACTAATTGCAGCTTTTATCATTTCTATATTTTGGAGCATACTTTTTGACAGCACAAGAATACATGCTGATGTTTTAGGCTTGTTCTTCAGTTTATTAGGAATATACTTATTTTGGAAGGGATATGTTGCAAATAAATCTGTTAAATTAATCAGCTTGGGATTTTTGTTTATGATTCTTGCATTTATGGTTAAGGTGAATATGATACTTGCCTTATTAATTGTCTTGATATTTTTGATTATAACAGAGCGATTGGATTTTTTGAAAGAGAAGATATTGTGGAAATCTTCAATATGGATTATTTTTCCTCTAATCCCACTTTCAATCTATAATTACCTTAAATTTGGAACTATACTCCCTTTTATCCAGGGCTATGTTGATCCTGCTTCATTGACAAGCAAATTTCAATCAAGCTTCAATTGGAGCATACTTAATTTCACTTATGTTTATACTTATAAGGTATTTTTTGTTTTGTTTATACTAGGAGCTTTATTTGTTTTACTCAATTTGGTTTTAGGCTTTGATTTAATATATAAGGAAAAGAATTTGAAATTAAAGTCCGGTCTATTTTCTATTCTTGCAGTAATCATTGTTATGTCTTATTTCATATTTGTTGAAAGATGGGGTGCTGAGCCAAGATGGCTTGTATTGATGGCCCCCTTTATGTTCTTCATTATAGCCAGAGGAATCTTGGATGTTGTTAGTTATATCAAGGCAGATAAGAAAATAGCCTTCATTGCTATTGTGTTTGTTCTTTTTATAGGAGCGTATCCTCATTTAAAATATAATGACGAGCTTGTCAATGTAAAGAAAACTTCTTATGAGCCTGTTAAACTGGCCGGCTTGTGGATTAAGGAGCATTCTAATAAAGGTGATTTAATCCTTAGCAAATCTGTAACACAGATTACTTATTATTCTGAAAGAGAAACTTTTGGGATAGTTTCTAATGATGAAATCAAAAGTTTAAGGCCTAAATATCTTATGATATCTATATTTGAGTTGCATCCTCCTGAATTATTGCAAAGAATAGAAGAAATTAAAGATCATCTGCAAATTGTTAATGGATATTTCATGGATGCTGAGGGAAAACAGCCTGCCCTGATTATTTATGAGTTTAAGGATTATGATTTTTGATTATTCTTTTTATTTCTTTTACAAATATTTTTGACTGAGCATTATCTGAGAATTTTTCTGCTGTTTTTTTGATATTGTTTCTATCCCATTTTTTATTCAATGCTTTTTTTATCTTTTCTGCTAAATCCTTAATATCATAAGGCTTTGCAAGGAGACCATTTGTATCTGGAATAACAGATTCACAAGGGCCTGCGTCATCGTTCCATGCAACTACAGGAGTTCCACATGACATTGCCTCTATTGGAACTATTCCAAAATCTTCTTTTGGGGCTGTTAGGACAAAGACTTTTGCTTCGTTATATAATTTTATTAACTCCTCTTCAGATATTCCCCCTAATATTCTTACTCTTTTTTTTAATTTTAATTTTTTAATCAATTCCTTTAATTTATTTTCATAGTTTTTTTCTATTGTTCCCGAGATTATCAAATCTTTTTCAGGCAAATATTTCATTGCTTCTATAACATATTCAAATTTCTTGTCTGGAATAACCCTACCATGGGAATAGATAAAGTTCTTTTTCTTTATATTCAAAATTTTGAATGCCCCCATTTTTGTAGGGTAGACTACTATAGAATCTTTGTTATATATTTTTTTTATTCTTTTTTTTGTATAATTACTATTTACAAACAATATTTTAGCATTATTTACACATTTTTTATCCAAATTTCTTAACCAGTTCCCAATTAATCTCCCCCCTAACCATGCAATAAATCTTTTAGGAGAATTTATCCATGCTTTTTCTTCTTCTTTAGATTTAAAATATAGGAAATTTGGCGGATGATGCAAATATATAACGTAGGGTATTTTGGTTTTATGACAGTAATAAGATGCTAAGAAACTATGGGATATTGCTAAATTAACTTTTAATTTTTTTATAAACGGGTTTATACAGAACCATATTATTTTTAATGATTCATTATTTATCGGAAAATTTGATATTCTTTTTATTTTTATGTTGCGATACAATTCATTTTTTCTTGTTTCTTTATTTATGTAAGTAAATCCTAAAAATATATCAAATTTATTTTTTAACCAATTATAATTATTTACCATTACTCTTTCTATGCCACCAATTTCACTCAAGAATTCATAAATTATAACTATTTTTTTCATCTTTATAGTTATCTATTGATATTTTTATTATTAAAATTATTGAATATAAAGCTATTAAAATTTCAATATATAAAATTATATGTGCTATAATATTTAATAATTTGTGAATTGGATCTTTTGCTTCATATATTAAAATTATATTTTCTTTTGGTTTATAATTTACAGGATAAAAGAAGAAATTATGGGTGGTTTGAACTACTTCTATCATTCCAGGAATGTATGGAAATTCTGTTTCATAGATATTTAGGTAAGGTTCATTCTTTTTGCTATATATTGTCTTTTTAAGTCTAGATATCTGTTTAAAATTAATGACTATGTTTTCTGTTGATTGATTGAGTTCTGGTTGGTTGTTTATGGTTCCCCATCCACAATCATCACTTACACATTCTATGAAATATGTTTTTATTTTTTGATCTGTTTGCTGATTTAATTGAGGTAATAATTGAGTTAGATAATTAGTTTCCAAGTAATTTCTATCATTAAAAATAAAAGCTGTCCTACCAGTATAAATCCTTGAATCTACAATTACTAAAGAATTTTTTTCTATGTTTTTTTCTTTGTACTCTATTGCCTCTTGAATTACATTCTTGCCTGAAAATCTGGTGTGTTTGTATAATATTACTATTGAAAATATTAAAATTATTATAATTAATGTTAAAATAATATATTTTGAATTTTTTTTACTGAAATTTGAAAGTTTATCTATAAATAATGAAGAGAATATACAAAATATTGGCACTGCAAAAACAAAATGTTTTTCTAATAATGAAGTTCCTGATAAAAATACAAATGGGATTATAAATAATAGTGACAAGTAAATTGTCCAATACAAGCTTTTTCTTATAGAAATTATTATTCCAAATAAAAATAAAATTAATAATATAAATTCGTATTGCCAATAGAATTCCAACCCTTTTATCACTCCAGGAATTCCATTTCCTTGATCTATTAATAAAGTTTTTAGACTAAATGGTTGTATTGTACTAGCTATAGATTGATAAATTCCTTTATTTTCACCAAATAAAAATCTTGAGAATTGTAGATCTGTTAGACCTTTTTCTTTGTACAAAATATAATTGAAAGTTAATGTTGGAAGAGCAAATATAAACATTATTAAAAGGAAAATTATTAAAGATTTTATGTTTCTCTTAGAAAATATCTTTTCTTTGTTTTTTAATTTTGGGTAAAATAATATTGCCAAAATATATGCCGGAATAAATAAAGCTGCTATATTTTTTAATAGTATCCCTATACCTAATAAGACAGTGGCTGTTATATGATATTTTAGTTTACCTTCTTTTAAATATTTAATCAAGAAATAAGAACTTAACAACATAAAGAATGTCATTGCTACATCCATTTCTGTTAATGTCATTAGTATATGAAATGAGGAAAATGTTAGTAATATGGAAGCAATCAATGCTATTTTTTTGTTGAACATTTCTTTTGTTAAAAAATATAAAGACAATACTGATAAAGCTCCGAATATTATTGACAATAATCTACTGCTTACTAATGTCATGCCAAATATTTTATAACTTAAATCTGTTAAATAAAACCAGATAGGATCTTCATGCATTTCTTGAAGTAGACCTGAATTTATTATTCCTAATGCATGTACTCCATAAACCATTTCATCAGGACTTCCTCCTATCGAATATGAAACTATTAATCTAAGTATTAAGGCTATTATAAATAAAAAAACAAGATATTTTGTATCATTTTTATTAAAAATAAAGTCTAATATTTTGTTTAATATATCCTTTTTCATTTTATTTTTAATTTCATGATTAACTGTTTACCTGGTTGCATCTTGTATCTAAATTTTTTGAAATATATTTCTTCCAAATTATTATTTCTTATTAGTTTTTTCCAATATCCTATTTTCTTAAAATTATAAGGTAGATTAATATTATAAGGTTTGTTTCCTATATAATCATATATTTTTAATATTAAGTAATCTATTAAGTTTTTGTAATAATGATCTTTTATAATTATATATTTTTTACTTACTTTTATGCATTCTTTAATTAATTCCTCTATATTTTCAGTATGATGTAATACGTCTATTAAAATAATTGTATCAAAAGATTTTTTTTTATAAGGTATTTTTTTTCCGTCGAATATTTTATAGGATATTTGTGAATTTTCTATGTTAAATACATCTATCCCTTTTATATATAAATTTGGATTTTCTTTCATTAATATTTTAGATATTCTTCCATTACCACAACCAACATCTAAAACATTTTTAGAATCTTTTAATAATGGTTTAAGCCTTTTTATTAATTCATTTATTCTTATAACTGAAAGATACTTATCGTATATTTTTTTATGTATTTTCATCTTATCTTATGATAGATTTTAATTGATTCTGGCAGTGAATCATAGATACTTACTATGAATTTGAATTTTGAGTTTATTAATCTTAGCCTTGTTAGTGCTAAAAACATTTCTAATATTGCTTTATTCAAAGAGAATTTAGAACCTGCTTTATCCTCCCATGTTGTAGGAAATTCTTTTATATTATATCCTTGATTTTTTAATTTTAATAATAAATCCACATCGAATGCCCATCTTGTTACATCTAATTTTGGGGTTATATTCTTTATAGCATTTTTCTTAAATAATTTAGCTCCACATTGAGTATCGCAAATTTCAAGGTTTAGCATTATTCTAACTAAGAAATTAAATGCACGAGATCCTATAATCCTCATTATTTTTTGTTTTGGTTTTACAATTGAACCTTTCATATATCTTGAGGCAATAATACAATCATATCCTTTTATATTTTTTATTAAATCTTCAAAGTCTTTAGGTTTTGTTGAGTTATCTGCATCTACAAATCCTATTAAGCTTCCCTGAGCAATATTGAATCCTTCTTTTATTGCTTTACCCTTACCCACCGCTTCTTTTATTGTTTTGTATTTTATTGATAAATATTTTTTAGAAAGTTCTTTTACTATATCTTCTGTTTTGTCTTTACATCCATTTGGAATTATGATTAATTCGTGACTATAATTTTTAAAGTAATTAATATATGACTCTACTGTTTCTCTTATTCTATTTTCTTCGTTATATGCAGGTATTATTATAGATAATTCAACCATATTTTGAGTTTTGTATTGTTAATGAAAACATTATTGTAAATAATATAAGCATGTATATTATTAAAACATTTATTACTTGCATTATGCTTGAGTGGAATAATATTATTAATATTACTTGTATTACATTGAATAAGATGAGAATATATATAAATTTTTTTTTATTTATAGATAATTTATAGAAAGCCATCATATATATTAAAGAATATAATCCAATTATTATTGCAAAAGGTCCGATATATCTTGTTATGGGTAAAAATTCTTTTCCAAATAAAATACTAATAATTAATTTTGGAAATAAATAATATATGATTATTGTTGGTATTATTATTATTAAACCAATTAGTAAAGATTTAATTAATAAGTGCTTATGTTTCTTATTTTGATTATGAAGTTCAGAAACTTTCGGGAACATTACTTGACTTATTGACAATGTTGCAAAGAATATTATTTTTGCTAATATAGAAGATGCAACATAATACCCTGCTTCTATTTCATTAAAAAAATGTTTTACTAAAATAATATCCATACTAAATATTAAGGTTAAGCTGATTAATGTTATTAATACAGGGATAGAAAATTTATAAATTTCTTTTGTATTAAATTTCTTTTTTTTTCTTCTAATTATATCCCCTATAGGATAAAAACCAGCAAAAAATGAGATAACATACGATAAAACAATAGAAATTATTGCTCCATTAACTCCTAAACCCAAGAATACTAAAAGTATTCCCCCAAATAATTTTACTGTTCCTTCTATAATTAAATTTAAACTTAATCCTTTAAATCTCTGCAATCCTTGTAAAGAACCCCTGTTTATTGGTAAAAGTAGAAGAAAAATTATACATAAGGATATTAATAATAAAGGAGTTATTTTTATATGCAAGAATTTGGATAATAAGGGAGTTATTAATATAAATATAACTAACAGAATAATACCATATATTGTTAATTTTTTTATTGATTGATTTATTAAATAACTTATTTTTGAATATTCTTTTTTTACATTAAATTCTGATACAAATTTGGTTGCACTTGTTTGTAAAGCATTTAATCCTATATTCATTATATATGATATAGATAGTATTACCCCTAAGACACTATAATTAGCCGGTCCAAGAGTACGACCCATATAAAAATGAAATGCAAATCCAAGGATACCACTTATTAATGCTCCAATGGAAAGAATAATATTATCTTTTAGAAATTTACTGTTTTTATAATAGTATAATAATTTTTTTATCAAGATTTACACCACCCATATTAATAAACAAAATATTAGTTCAAGAGTAATGAAGAATGATTTAATTTGTTTTTCTGTGTATTCTCCTTTTCTTGTTAGTAAATGAACCAGAGAATAAATTTTATTTCCATGCAAGGATTTTACATTTCCTTTATAGTAATACCCATAGCTCTTTGCTTTAAATTTATTTCTTGATTTTAATATAAATTCGATGAAGAAAGGTATTGAGGCAATGATTGCTGCTTTTTCTATATTTCCTAGAATTGCTATTACTGCAATAGAACCACCTAATAAATAAGTTAGGGAGTCCCCCGGTAGAATTTTAGATGGGTATTTATTAAATATGTAAAAAGCTATTAATGCTGCAAATATTAATAATGCGAATAATGCCGCTACTTCTCTGTTATTAGCATAAGAGTATAATCCTAACATGCCTATGTAAATTATCCCCATGCCTGTTTCTAGGCCATTAATACCTGCTAGCATATTCACCATGTTTGCTGCCCCTATAACACCTATTGGAATTAAAATCAAAGGATATATCAATCCTAAATCAGTTTTTCCTATAAATGGAATCCATAGGACTGCAGTTCCTGCATTTATTACCATCAATGGAATAGCTGCTGCTAAGGTTAACATTGGTTTTTGCCATTGTTTTAAGCCTGAGGATTCCTCTTTAGTTTTTATTAATAAATCATCTATAAAACCAACAAATGTTATCATGATAATTGTTGTTAATCCTGCGAATAAGTAGATTGTTGGATATTTATAATGAAAATAAAAAGTTTGAAAAAATAAATATGTCATGATTCCTATGAATAAACCTGCCATTACTGCTATGCCTCCAGAAATTGGAATTAAGGGGGTATTTTTTTTATTTTGATCTTTTACAGTTAAACCTATTTTTTTTAAATATTTTATTAACCAAGGTGTTAGATAAATAACTACCAAAAATGATACTATTGCTGAGATAAATGGCAGGATTGTCATAAAAATATTTTTTTGAAAAACTTTTATACTTTTCTATTTTACTTTTAATATGAAAAAGACCATTAATATCATTGTACCCACTTATAAGGGTAATATAAAAGAGTTCAAATATGGTTTTGAAACACAATATAGATATTATAAAACAAATTTAAAAAATTATGATTGGAATATTTTAATAAGCATAAATGGACCTAGTGCTGAGAATATCACGAGTATATCTAAAGATTTTTGTAAAAAATATAATAATGTTTCTTATATTCATACTTTAAATGAAGGTAAGGGTTATTCTATTATAAATGGTTTAATGAACTGTAGGGGTGATATAGTTACTTATATGGATGTTGATTTATCCACTGATTTGAGCTCTTTTATGGATTTGATTGCTCAAATAGAAAATTGTTATGACATTAGCAACGGTTCTAGGTATCATAAAGATTCTATTGTAAAGAGATATCATACGAGAAGGATTTTATCTGTTGTTTATCATTTGTTTATTTTGAAATTTATCTTAAATACTAAGTTTACGGATTCACAGTGTGGTTATAAAGCGGTTAATCAAAGATTTATAAAAGAAGTTATTCCTTTTGTTAAAGATAGGAATTGGTTTTTTGAAACTGAAATGTTGTATATTGCCCAGAAAAAGAAATTAAAGATTAAAGAGATACCTATTATTTGGAAAGAAAGCGGTTTTTCTAGTGTTAGACTTATTAAGACAGTTTTTGAATTTTTGTATAAAGTTTTTGAATTAAGATTTAGAGAGATTAAGTAGTTATTTAATAAATCTCTCCTTGATTATTCTCCATAATATTGAAAAACCATCTTTGATTCTTATTTTTGAATGCCCACCATACCTCATTTTATAATTAATTGGTATTTGTTTTATTTTATACCTATTTTTTAATGCTCTAATACTTATTTGTGCTTCTAAATCCCATCCGTTTGTATCAAGAAGATTATAGAATTTATCAACTTTGTATATTTTCATGCCGCAGTTTAAATCTTTTATTTTACCATTAAATAAAATATTTGTCAGTAATGTAAATAATCTATTAGGCAATCTATGTAATGGATTTACATTTTTATAATTCCTATAACCTATTATTAAATCATAGTTTCCCATATATTCTGTCATTTTTTTTAAATCTTCAGGTGGGTAAGTTCCATCACAATCTAATCTTCCAACATACTTGTATCCTTTTTCTTTAGCAATTCTTAGAACTTCTCTTACCCCCGCACCAAAACCTTTTTCTTTTCTTTGATAAACAGAAACCCCCATTTTTTCTGCTATTTCTTTAGTCTTATCTTTTGAGTGTTCATCAACAATGTAAATATCATTAAAACCCTGTTTTCTTAAACTATTTATTATATATTCAATGTTTTCTTCTTCATTTTTAGCTGCAATACCCACTACAAATCTCTTTTTATCCATTATTCTTCCACCAATTTAATGTTCTTTTTAAACCTTCTTTTAACTCTATTTTAGGTTTCCAATTTAATTCTTTTTTTGTTTTAGAAATGTCTAAATAATAATGCCATATTTCATTTTCTCTATATGGTTTGTCAAATTTTACTTTTAAATTAATATATTCTTTTAGTATGTTTATTATTTCTTTTAATTTAATTTCTTTACCTGAGCCTAAATTATATATTCCTTTAATATTCTCTTTTTTACATGATAATATAAAAGCTTCTATTATGTCATCTATATAAATAAAATCTCTTGCTTGTTCGCCTTTTGTCATCACAAATTCTTTATTTTCTTTTATAGAATTCATCAAGTCAGGAATGAACATATTCCCTTTTTGAGATGGACCATAAACTATAGGCAGCCTAAATATCGTAATTGGTTTATTAAATAATTCCAGGAATAGATCACAGTAAACTTCAGCACTAATTTTTGAGGCAGAATAAGGACTCATTGTTTTAGGTTTCATATCTTCTTTGAATGGCGGTTTATTTTCATCTCCATATAGCTCTGATGTATTTGTGTAAATAAATAAATCATAATTTATATCTTTTGTAGCTAATAATAAATTGATTGTTCCCTGTAGATTCACTTCAAACATATCTTTTACTAAATTTATATCTCTTGAAGGATTAGTCAATGCAGCTAAATGGAAGATTATATCTGGATTTATATCTGAAATTATTTTTTTTAATTCATCATAATTTCTCAGATCTATTTGATAACTTTTTATATCTGGTTCTTCTAATTTAATTCTGTTTCTATCAATACAGTATACTTCCGCATTTTCTTTAATTAATCTTCTAATTAAGTGACTTCCTATAAATCCGCTGGCTCCTGTAACAAGAATTTTTTTTCCTTCTAAAGACATTTTATAAGTTATTTTTATACCATTCTATTGTTTTTATTAAACCTTCTTCAATACTATGTTTTGGCTCCCAGTTTAATAATCTTTTTGCTTTTTCCCCACTTAAATACTGATGTTTTATCTCTCCTTTGGCTTCATTTAAAATCTCTGGTTCTAAATTAGAATCCATAATTTTAAGAATTAATTGCACTAATTCCAACACACTTATTTTTTTATTTGTTGATATATTAAAAGCTTGACCTTCTATATCTTCCCTATGCAAATTTTCTGCTATATTTAAGTAACCATCTACTACATCTGGAATGAATATATAATCTCTTATATAGGTTCCATCACTTCTTATTACTGGTCTTTTATTGTTTAATACATTTTTTATTGTTTCCGGTATTATCCTATTGAAATTTAAATCTCCCGGACCGTAAAAATTACCGCTTCTTGTTATTGCTACTGGTAATCCATAAGTTTTATTATAAGATTGCGCTATTAAATCAACACAAGACTTAGACACATCGTATGGGTGTTCTCCTTGTAAATGTGCTTCTTCTGTATAAGGAAGTTCTTTTTTGGTTCCGTATGCCTTATCACTTGATGCTACAACTACCCTTTTTATCCTGTCTTTATGCAATCTACAAGCTTCTAAAACATTCCATGTTCCTCTTATGTTTGATTCAAATGTGGATAAAGGGCTTTTATTTGCTATTGTAACCAATGGCTGAGCTGCAAGATGGAATACTGTGTCAATTTCATATTCATTTAGCGTTCTTTCAATCAAATGAAAATCTTGGACTTTTCCATCAACTATGATCACTTTTTCATTTAATTTTTCTGAGAAAAATATTGATTTTGGAACATAATCTCTTACCAGAACTACTATTCGATATGTATTATGCTCTAACAATTTTTTTATTAAATGACTTCCAAGTAACCCACTACCCCCAGTGATAAATACACTTTTATCTTCCCAAAAATTATTCATAAATAATTTATTCTGAGAAAATTTATAAGGTTTTGGTTGATGGTCTTTGAATCATTAACTGCTGAACAAATTCTACTTCTTGCCTATCATAAAATTCAGATATTCTTTCCAGATTTCTTTTTTCTCTTAGTTTGCTGGATAATAAACTTCCTATATCTGTTTTTCTTAATTCCTCTGTTTGCCCTGAAATTAATCTTTTAACATATTCAAGTTCTTCCTGCTCATTTTTTTGTTCATAAAACTTATTTTCTTCAAATTTCACATATTCTGTTGAAATATTTCCTAATAATGATGCTTTTATTGATGTGTAATACTCTGTTGCAAAACCTCTTGGATTTGCTGTACTCATTGCTTTATTTAGGTAATTCATTAACATAGTGTAACTGGGATGATTTGTGTTAATCACATAAACTCCAGTGGTGCTTTCCCCTATCTCCCAGTATGCACGGTTTGCTTCTGATACTTTTAATTTAGGGCTTTTTACAACTAATCTTTCAGAACCTATTACCAATGAATGAAATAATTCATGAATTATCCTTAAATTGCTGTTTCTTTTATTTGTCGCTAGTTTAACTTCCACATCTCTTGAACCTATTCCATATAATGATCCATCTGCTTCCACCCTTTTCATTAGTTCCAATAATGGCTCTAGAGATTCCTGCTCTACTGGAAATTGATCTATGTCTATTGAAGTAATGATACTTGGTCTGTCTGAAAAAGTTGGATTAAATAATATCTGCCTAAAACTTATTCCTGGACCTCTATCTTTCGGATCATATAAAAACCACATATCTTTTGGCAACCTCGCTCTTTCTTCTGACAGTTTTTTTTCTAAACCTTGTGTTAATTTGTTTTCATCTACGGTTAATTTTAGGCCAAAATTTAGGTTATAACTTTTTAATAAGTCTAAAAATAATAAAATCTTGCTTACTTTTTCTGAAAATTCTGTTAATGTTCCCTCATTATTCACAAAATGCCTTGTTATTAGATATTTTTCCATTCAATAAGAAATTAATATTGTTTTATAAATGTTACTATTCTATAATTATAATTAATTTTAATCCCAAATCTTCCATTCTGGGTTTGTTTTCCATAATTCGTTCAAATAATCAGCATCTCTTATTGTGTCCATGCACTGCCAGAAGCCAGTGTGCTTGTATGCCATAAACTCATTATCTTTTGCAAGATTCTGCAATGGCTCTGCTTCCAGCATGCAAGACTCATCTTCTGAAAGATACTTAAATATCTTTTTGTTTAATACAAAGAAACCACCATCTATCCATCCTTCATGAACTAAATTTTTTTTGATAAAACTAGATATCTTATTTTCATTTTCTATACTTAACAAGCCAAATCTTGTCAATGGTCTTACTGATGTGACTGTTGCTATTTTTCCATGACTTAAGTGAAAACCTAACAATTCTTTGATGTTGATATTGGATACACCGTCACCATATGTTAAGAAGAAATAGTCTTCTTTAATATATTTCTCAATTTTCTTTATTCTTGATCCTGTTTCTGAATTCAATCCTGTCTCTGCAAATGTTATATTCCAATCTTCAATCTCATCATTATTATGATGGATTATGCTATTATTATGAGTATTTAATGTAAAATCTTTGGTTCTTTTATCATAATTTAAAAAGAAATCTTTTATCATATATCCTTTATAACCCAAGCATAATACAAAATCTTTAAAACCATAATTAGAATATATCTTCATTATGTGCCATAATATAGGCATCCCTCCAATTTCTACCAATGGTTTTGGCTTGAATTCTGTTTCTTCCCTTAATCTTGTTCCCTGACCACCACATAAAATTACGACTTTCATAATCTTGATTTAATATAAAATTTAATAAATATTCCTATTTGTCATTATTACAAAACTTTAATAAATTTTCTAACCTTGTTTTATAAATGAAATTTTTTAATAAGAATTTTGAAATTATAATTGCTTTTTTGTTATTTGCATTAATTTTTATCTTGAAGTACTCTGTTTTAAACTTGCCATATTCTTGGGATGCTATGAATTATGTGATTCCTGCTGCTAATTATATATATGAGAAGGGATTTACAATTTTTTTGTGGGAGTATAGCAATGGACATCCCCCCTTTTATTTTATTTTATTGGGCTTTATTTTTAAGGTATTTGGAAACTCACAATTTATTGCTCATTTAATTACTGTAATTTTCTCTTTTTTAGCAGTTTATTTTACTTATCTTACAGGTAAATATTTATTTAACAGAAAAGTAGGGATTATTGCATCTTTATTGATGTTTTTTTATCCTACTTTTTTCTCTTATTCTGGTATGGCCTATTTAGCAATTCCTCTGACTGCTTTAACCATAATGTCTTTATATTTTTTTATTAAAAAAAATAATATTCTTTACATCATTATTTCATCATGTTTGGTCTTAACTGAAGAAAGAGCAATTATGGTCCCTAGTGCTTTACTTTTTTATAAAATTTTTAAAAATAAAAAGTTTAATTTAAAAAAAGATTTTATTTTTTTGATACCTTTATTAGTTTTTGGCCTTTGGTTAGTCTCTAATAAATTATATTATGGACATTTTGTATATCCTTTGAATGCTTCTCTTTTATCTTTTAATATTATTCCTATTCTATTTAATGCTATTATTATCATGAAAAATTTCTTTTTTGACTATTATAAATGGGTTTTAACTTCTTTTATTGTTTTATCATGTTTTTCTTTTAAATTGTTTAAAAATAAGATAAGATTTATTTATTCTTTTATTTTGTCTTTATTATTTTTTATTTTAATTTTTAATTTAAATGAGTTGTCTGTTTATTTTAGTAAATATTTTCCTAATATTAATAATTATTTTTTTATTTTAAAAGAATTTAGCTTACTTTTTACTATTCTGTTTTTTATATTTTTATTATCTTTTGAAAGGTTTGTAAATTTCTGGAGCAATAAAAATTTTTATGTTTTTTATTTTGTTTTTATCTTTGCTTTTTTTTCTTATATAATATTTATACCTTTCCCTTTAAGGTATGGTCTTCCTATTTATCCAATAATATTCTTATTATTTTCAGTTTCTTTAGTTAAAATATTTAAAAAATATTCTTATTTCTTACTTTTTATAGTTTTGGTTTTATTTGTAATACAATGGACAGGGGACAGCAATCTTCCTGGTTTTGTTTTAGAGAGTAATATGGAATATGTAGATGTTGTAAAAACACATCAAATGGCTTCACATTATTTAGAAGAAAATTATCCTAACTCCACTATTCTTGTATCCTATCCACAATCATTAGAACTTAAATATCCTTATTTAGGTTATGTTAATAAACCGTTGAAAACAATCTCAATACCCCCTTTTCCAGGATTAACATCAAAGAACTTTACCATTTATCTTAACCCTAATATTTATAATAAAACTATTGATTTAAACTCAGTAGATATTGCATATTACTCCAAACAACAATTTGAAAATAAATATTCAAGAGAATTATATGAAATTCTTGATAAAATTTTGATTAAACGGTTTGAGTTAAATGGTAAAACTGTAGAAATATATAAAATAAATAAAGGAGACAAATATTCCAATTATTCATTGCCATTAGACTGATTTTTATTAAATATTAATATATAATCTTTATATGGTCCATTTTTGAAAGATTTTATTTTTTTAATTTTAAACTCTTTAGAAAATATTTTTATCACTTCTTTTGGATCCCTAAAGTATCCTCCTCTGTCTAAATTTATTAATAATTTGCAGAATATGCTTTTTTGATGTTTTTTTATGTAATGGTCTATTATTATAAGTTTTCCGTCATCTTTTAATATTCTTTTAAATTCTTTTAGTATATTATTAAGTGTTTTTTTATTTATATGGTGGATTACAGCTGATACTAATATTTGATCAAAATATTTCTCTATAAAATTATATGGGGTTTTTTTTATTACGTGGAAGTTTCCTTTATGGTTCCCTCTACAAAATTTTATATATCCTAAATCTGTATCCACTCCATGATATTTCTTTGAATTAAATATGACTGAGAATTGGCCTATTCCACATCCAAAATCTAGTGTTGTTTTATCATTTTTAAGGTTTTTAGAAATTATATTCTTTTCATCTATATAATTATTATGAATTATACTTCTAATTTTATCAAATGTCTTGCTGTTATTAAATATAAAATCCATAATTTTTTGTTTCATGTTTTAAGGAAATATAAACATACTCTTGATTTGTTAATTTTTTTATTAAATCCGCATTCTTCCAAAAAATTACAATATTCATCATACGTAATAACTTCTGATGTATTTAATTCATAAAGTTCTTTTTTTAACGAACTACATTCTTTATTTTTTATTATATTATCTAAATTTTCTAATTTGTTTATATAATCGCTGTCTTTCATTGAGGGATACCATCCTCCAGAGGAAGATAGATTATAATATATTGTTGCATATGAATAGTAAGCTGGAGGATATGATGTTGTTCTTGAAGGTGTTGCTAAAATTATAAATTTATTATCAACTTCTTTTAAAATATTTATGGTTTCTTCTTCTAATTGAGTATGTTTTATAAAATTTGGGGTGTAAATAATATTTAAACTGACACTTAATATACTAATAAATATTAACCCAAAAAATACAAAATTTTTGTATTTATTTATAAATCTGACATCTATCTTAAAAAACATATATATAATAAAGAATAGTAAGTATAAATTATAAAAGTCTGGAAATACATAATTTATTATCGGAATATATAATATTAATCTGGTAAAAAGTAATGTTGCTAGTATAACTTGCGGTAACAAGAAAATCAATTCTTTCTTCTTATTTTCAGCTGATTGAATATAAAAATATAAAAATATAAAAAATGTAATCGGAATTAAGGTTGATGCAATATTATCGTTTAATGCTGTTTTAGACATCTCTTTTAAGGTATTACCTACAATAATTGTTGCCGCGGCTGTATTAAAGAAATTTTTTATATAATCTATCCACCAAAAAGATGTGGCGATAAGTGTTATAATTATAGTAAATAATATTATTACTTTTTCCTTGATATCTTTTATAAAAAATAATCCTAAAAATGTTAGTGATGTAATTACTGCTGAATTTTGATGGGAAAGTATTGCAAAAAAATAGGGTGGAATGATAAACAGAAAGTTTTTATCTATTTTTCTGTCTTTATAAACAATTAAAAAGATAAATATAACTATTGAATTAAATAAACCAAATAATTCATGTATTTTTCCCAGTCTAATAAAATTCCCTATTGCTACAGCATTTCCAAAAAATAAAATAAAAAATGCTAGAACTTTTATTTTTGATAATCCTAATTTTATTCTACTTATATAAAGTGCAGTAAATGATAATGTATATGTCAAAATTAATGAGAGATAAACTGTTAATTGAATATTATTTATTATTAAATATATGGGGTATATAAAAAAGTACCATCCTGGTTGATTTATCTGAAAATTTATAAAGCCATTATACCAGTAAGGGCAGAAATTATGAAATCCGCAAACTTTTAAAAAAAATAATTGAGCCATATAAGAAGACCAATCATTGTATTTGTCTAATGGAAATATAAACATTATTTGGGATTGGTTTATTAATCTGAATATGAAATAAATTCCCAATGCAAGAATTGGAATATAAAGATAGTAGTCTTTAATATTTTTAGTGTTCATATTTAATATGTATACTCTGGTTTTATTTTTTCTACTTTTGGATTTGGAACTTCAATACCATAATACTCTTTGGGTATTTCTAAATTATTTGGATAGTTCACCTGCCATATTTTTAATGGGCCTATTAATCTTCCATTGTATATTGACAAAGGCATTGAATTTTCATCATTATAAACTAATTTGAAATATTCATTCTGTTGATTAAATAAGTATAATCTTGTTAATAATGTTCTTTTCACTCTTGGAGATAAATATAATAATGCACTTATTGGATTTTGCTGATTTCCGTTTATTACTGGGATTATTCTTAAGCAAGCGTTTATCCCGTTTGAATTATTAAAATTAATCTCTTGATTGTTTAAGAATATACAATTTATTGGTATTTCTATCTGCTGATTATTAAAGACTAAAATTCCTTTTGGTTGCAAGAAATTTATTCCTGTTACTGTGTTGTTATCAATTATATTTTGGGTTTCTATTATGAATGCAGCCATTGCAGCAGCTTTTCTAGGGTATAGTTTTCCCTGATAAATTAAATCTTCATCAATAGCAGTTCCACCAGTGTAAACATACATTATTCCATTTCTTGTTTCTCTTGTCTGATCCTGATCTAAAGAGTATGTTGATATCCAAGAATATCTGTCATAATCCTCATTAGAGCCTATTGAGGAGAATGCTGGATACTTTCCTATTTCATCAGAGATAATCAATAAGTTTGTTGCATTATTTGCTTTTAACAATTGAAGAGCTTCTATGTCATTCTGGGCAGTTAATACATGTCTTCCTATAAAATAATTTATTGCCCCCCTTGCATTTCCACCATCACTTAATGTTGCCCTGTTAAATCCTGTCTGAATTAAATAGCCATAATCCCACCAATGTGCAAAAACAGCATTTTTTGGAGTATTTTCCCTTGTCCATTGCCCTGCTACCTGCCATTGGATGTTGTAAATTGTACCAACATATTTTGACTGGCTTGAAGTTGTTTTATAAAAACTCCAAAACATGCTTAATGTTATAAATATTATTACCAATATTATAATTATCTTGTATGTTTTTTTTTTGATTTTATTTGCCCATTCATATAATTTATAAATGAAATAACCGAAAATTACTGTTGTTACTGGCGCAAATACATAAATTAGCCTTATAGCACTTCTTGCTGCAATAACCATTACAACAAACCAAACAAGAACAAAAATAAGTGCTTCATCAAATTTCTTAAATTCTTCAAAAAGGTTTCTGTTTTTATAATAAGATTTTATGTAAAAATAGATAAGACTAAATATTAAGAGAGCTAATGAACCCAGATAAACCAGTTGAGATATGAATGTTTCACCGTTGAATATTGAGCTCTGAGAATATCTACTAAATATAAATCCAAATATAAATATTGCATAGATTGTGGTTAATTTCCACGTTTCTTTTTTTGATATTATTTTTGTTAATTTATAAAATAATATTATTGAACCTATTATAAACAACCAAACATATAACTTACTAAACTGACCAAACCAATCCTGAATGTATGGCTGATGAGATTCTGCTACTGTTATGACCCATCTGTTTGTCGCAAAGGGTTTTGTTAAATGAATGTATAATTCGGATATTTTATTTATCAAGAATTTTGGACCTTGTTTTACAAATAAAAAAATAAATCCTATTATTAAAGTTATAATAAGACTATTTATAACATCTGGTAATTTTGTTTTTATTTTTATTAAATTTTTTTCATATACAAGATAATTTATTAATGCTATAAATAAAGTTAATAGCGCTATTGAAGTTGTTAATGATGTTGTTAAACTACCAATGTTAAACCTTTCTGGAAAATATAAATTTAGTATAAGGAATGAAGATAAAAGCCATATAGAGTATACATATAATTTTTCCTTGTTGAACTTATTTAGTAGCAATTCTATTAATGCAAATATTCCAACTGTCAAAAATATAAAATTGACTCCCCCCCATACCAGGCCCATCAATGCTGTTGAAATTCCAGCGAGCAAAGCAACTATTAATGATTTTCTCAAGTTTTCTGATTTCCATGAATAGATAAAGAAATAAAGGGCCATAAACATGAACATTGTTCCTAGGGCTTCCTTGTCTGATATCCCCGCCATTGTCCTGAACAAGAAGGCCGGAACCACAATAAGAAATGCTGATGATATCAAAGCAACTCTGTAGTTGAACAATTTTCTTACAAGCAGGAAGAAAAACACCAATCCTATTGCAAATGCCACCGGAGGATAGATTACATCCGCATATTCTATTGTTACTTCAGGATTGAAGAAGTGCAGGAACTTGTACAAATAAACTATGAAATGAGACAATAGTGAGAATTCCTCTGTTCCGGTGAATCCTAATGGATAGTATCTTAATGGATCTACTGCCATTATCTTTCCATGCTCGAGAACATAAAGAACATACCTCAAGAATCCCATTGCGTCCGGGTCTGCGGGAATGTATTTTCCAGTTGTTATATCCTTTAATAAAGAAAGATTCTGAATTCTTATTTTGTAACCAATCCATATTATAACTGCGAGAACTGCATACTGGATGTAATTTTTATGATCCTTAATAAAATTTATGGCCATCTCTTTCCTCTTTTCCAGTTTAGAATCATCCCCCATAAATTAATTGAGATTTTAATGTTTTATAAATCTTATTAAAAAAGAAAAGAAGAAATTAAGTTCTTCTGAAGTTTGCTGTGATACTTTTATTCCAATCCATAATTATGGTAATATTTTCATTATTCCCTGTTGCATCTCCACTCCAATTTTCAAAAGTCCAATATCTTTCTGATATTGCTTTCAATACCACTCTTGTATTAGATGGTAATGGAATTGGATAAAACAGATGAAAATAATAAACTTGTCTTCCATCAGATGAAAATAATCTGACATTTCCAGAGTCTCTTGGATTTGTCGTTACCTTAAGATAATGAGTTATATTTATAGGCACAAATCGTTCATCCTCCTCTCCTCTTTCTAGTCTTCTGGCGGGTTTTATTCCAACAGCCTGCTCGCATGCAGAAACAACAAACAATCCTGCAATGAGAACAGCAAAAATATAAACTAATTTCTTATTCAAATTTGTCAACCTCCTTTTTTTATTAAAATAGTATAAGAAATTCAATGCATTTTGGTATATATATATTGGTTTTAATTTTTGAACAAAATTATTTATTAGGAAGTATAAATATGGGGTTAGTTTATTCAGTTATCTATGTTGGTGGCTGTATATTGTTGGTAATTGTATATTATTAGTTATATAATCGCCACGGGCAGGATTCGAACCTACACGTCCAGAGGACACCAGCTCTCAAGGCTGGCGCAATACCAAGTTATGCGACCGTGGCAATAAAAGTTTCACCCTTCATAAACCAGAAGGATAAATCCTAAAACTCAAGGAAAACTTCATTTATAAATTTTTAGAATATCAAAGGGGTTATGAAAACTTCAACTATTGCACCAACTATAAGGAAGGCCACTGCCAACAGAATCAAGTCAAGAGAATCACGCATTATCCTTTTTTTGTAATCCCCTATTAAGTCATTGTTTATTATTGCAACTGAAATTATCCCCCCTGCCAAACCTGCCATGAAATATGCAAGAATTTCAAAGACTCCATGAGTCATATACCTTGCTAGAGACAATGGAAATGAAATCAAATGAGTCCCGAATATGCCCAGTTTTTCATTTGCAAATGTGCCCATTGCAGCACCTATTACAGAGGCATTCCATGTTAAGATGAATATTGCACCTGCCCCGAAAAATAATGAGAAAAACAGACAGAACAGCATCACTTTAATGTTATTCATGAATATTCTCAACAAGATTCCTGAATTAACCAGCAAATTTCCTGATATCTTTGAGTTTATTGTGTTTATGGTTGTCAACTGGGCTGTAAACAATGATTGGGCTGTCTCTTCTGGCAATGCTATGAACCATATTGAGTAGGCTATTATAAATCCAAAAAACAAGTACATCAGGAATTTAAGGGCCTTCCAATGCTGCTTTAACAAGAATTTTTCATTGTCTATCTTCATGTCTTCATTCTCCTCAAATTTCATTGTTGAATATATTAAGGGAATTGATATCATAACCGTTAGAAATACCGAAACCATGGAAGCTTCTTCACGAAATATAAGAAGAGAGAGTATTATTGATATTGAAGCAAAGATAAAGCCGTATATAACCATTGATACAGGATTTTTTTCTGCCTTTTCAGGATCTATCAAGGATTCAAGGACCATACAAAAGTAAAAGCTTTATTTTATTTATAATACTTTTTATCAGTAAGTTTTATTAATTAATAATTAATCTATATATTCAAGAGGTGATATTGTGGACAAGTTCAGCAGGATATGCAAGGACATAAAAGACTTGAAAATTCAGGGGGCTGTGAATGTAGCAAGGAAAGGATTGGAAGCTTACTCCTTGAAGCCTGGAAAGAATTCAATCAGAAAATTATTGAGCTTGAGGCCAACTGAGCCAATGCTCAGGAATGTTCTTGACTATGCGGAAAGATTTTCTGTTGAGGAAGCATTTAAGGTCATTGACAAGCATCTTGAAAGAATATTATCATATGGAAAAAAATTCATAAAGAACAAGAGAAGAATTTTCACCCACTGCCATTCAAGCGCTGTTGTCAATGTTCTCAAGCTAAACAAGAAATTAACTGTCTTCAACACGGAAACAAGGCCTTTGTTCCAGGGAAGAAAAACTGGAGAAGAATTAAGCAAAGCAGGAATCAATGTGGTTAACCTAGTTGATGCTGCCGCGCTTGAGTACATAAAAAAGAGCGATGCTGTTGTTTTGGGCGCTGACGCAATTCTTAATAATGGGGATGTCATAAATAAAATAGGCTCCGGGATGTATGCAGAGATTGCCTATCTTCATAAAAAACCTGTATATATAATAACTGACTCATTGAAATACAGCGACAGAATTGTGAAAATAGAGTACAGGATATCAAGAGAGATATGGGATGAGAACTTGAGAAATCTGAAGGTTGAGAATCCAGCCTTTAGTGTCATACAATCAAAATATATAACCAGAATAGTTTCTGATCTTGGAATGCTAAGGGTCAAGGAATTTCTTGAAGAGATAAATAGAATAAAAAACAAGAAGTTAATATGCTTTGACATGGACAATACTTTGGTATATTCCGACAAGGCCCATGTTGAAGCTTTTAATAAGGCACTGGATGAGCTTGGATTCAGGAAACTGGCATTCATGGAAATTGCAAGGCATTTCGGCAAGCCAAAAGAAGAGACAATAAAAGCAATCTCCGGAAGCGGTGACCAATATGTAATCAACGAAATAAACAAGATACACGACAAGTACCTTTATTCTGAGACAAAGAAATATTCAAAGAAAATTCCTGGAGCTGAAAGGGTTATTAAAAAACTAAAAGACAATTATTACATTGCTGTCGTGAGCAACTGCAGCCATAAAAACATTGAAACAATAATGACTGCCGCCGGATATGACCTGGAATTGTTTGATTTATTGATTGGGAATGATGACGTGAAAAGGCCAAAGCCATGGCCTGATGAAATCGTTAAGGCAGGCAATCTGATGAAAGTAAATCCTGAATATATGGTTGGAGATTCAACCTATGACATCATTGCTGCTCATAAGGCGAAAGTGAAAGGAATAGCTGTCTTAACAGGACATTACAGCAAAGAAGAACTTGAAGGAGAAAAGCCGTTTAAAATTATAAAAAAATTGAAAGGATTATTGAAGATAATTTAATCTTTTTCTCAACTTTTTTATGAACTGAGAAATCATAATTTTTATTTATATGATTTTCATATGTGTGAATCATTGCCAGAACAATTTTCTTTTCTTTTCTATTTAAACTGCACATGCATGCACTGCAGTGTGGACATTTGAAATCTCCACACTCCTTGCATTGCTTGATTTTCTGCTTTTCTTTGTCAAACCACTCAAAGCAATTGAAACATCTTACATTATTTGGACTGCACATTTTTATACCCGCTTGGATCTTTTACTGTTGAGAAATGAAATGCCTTTTTTCTCTGCATGCAGTTAGAGCAGTAACCGCAATGAATTAGTTTTTCATCTTTAAATGGCGCTCCAACATAACAACTGTAGGTTAATTCAAATGGAACTTTCAGTTTATTTCCTATTTCAACTGTTTCCGGCTTGTCCTTGTCTATTAAGGGAGCTATAATCATGTATATTCCGTCATTTGTTGCATGCTTTTGCATTTTATTCATGATTTCAAGAAATTCAGGAGTTGTGTCTTTCATGGCAACTTTGCCCTCATCTTTTATTCCAATGTAAATATCATAAATTTCCTTGTTTTTTAGGTAATATGATTCTGCATATGCCAAAGCAATATTGATGAATATAGAATTCCTGCAAGGAATCCACCAGTTAATTATATCTTTATTCTCTTTTTCTACATCTTCAATGTCTTTTTCTGTTGTTTTTTTTATCTTATCTTTCTTGTTTATCAAGGAAGAACTTATTTTTCCTAACCATGGAAGATTTACCTTTATGAATTCTGCATTTATTCTTTTTGAGATTTCCCTTGCTGCAAATTCTTCCTGAACTAAAGTTCTTTGGTTGTAATTAAAGAAGATTGATTTTATTTTTTTAGGATCCTGAGATTTCACCTGATATGCCACTACAGAGCTGTCTAATCCTCCAGATAGGATAATTATTGCGTTGTTCATGTTTTTATTATAATGATAAATTTTATAATGTTTTATATTAAACTTAATTTATGATAGAAATTCAGGAGCTTAAGAAAGGGGATGTTTTTGTTCTGGACAATGAAACTTACAAAGTTAAGGAAATAGAAGTTTCTAAAGTTGGAAAACATGGAAGAGCTAAAGTAAGACTTGAAGTTTTTAATATGAAAAGTAAGGAAGAAAAGGTTTTGATAAGGGTTTCCACTGAGAAAGTTGAGAAGAAATAGTTTTTTAATTAATTTAGGAACTTATAACTAATTCTTTTTTTTGTTCTTTTTCAAGAGCTTTTGATATTAATGCTTTTTCTAATTCTAATATTCTTTTTGTAATTATATTTTTTGAATTTAAAGTATAAAGTTTTGTTTTGCCGAATTGCCTTGTTGTTTTAATAATTTCGTAGGTTTCTAATTCATTCCAGTAATTAAATAAGGAAGCTCGGGATATTTCTGCACCCTCAGCTATATCTTTTTTACTAAAATCCATACCTTTATTTTCTATTAAAAAATCAACTATTTTAAATAATGGCATTTCTCCAGTCAATTGTAATAACAATGATTTTTCTTCCATTTTATGTACATCCCTATTATTATTTATTATAATATATAAAAGTATATAAATTTATTCCTTCAAAGTATATTTAGGTGGACTTATATGTGAACAGAAGAGGAGATAAAAGGCAAGATATTGCATAAATTAACTCGTCTAGGAAAATTCAAGCATAGTTATACTTCAGTTGATAATCTTCCGAAAGGATTTTCGAAAGAGCTAAGAGGAGAAGTTAAAGATAATATTGAAGAATTAATCAAAGAAAAAGTGTTGTTCAAAAAGCCAACAAATTATGGTGTGGAAGTGTCCATTAATTCTGATATGAAAGAAAGGATTATGTATTACATTGAGAAATTCTTGGATAAAGAGTAGTTTTTTAAGGTTTTTTTGTAGTTTATAATTATGATACACATAATTATTACAAGCTACAATGAACCTAATTCAACCAGGATAGCTATTAACAAATTTCTCAACCAGAACATAAAAGAAGATTACAAAATAATTGTAGCTGATCCCTTTCCTGAAATTGAGGAAATGGTGTTCAATGAATTTAAGAATGATAAAAGAGTAGAATATTTTGCTGATCCTGATGAGGGAAAGAGCTACTGCCTGAATATTTTATTTAATAAATTATATTTTGATAATAAAGATGATATAATCATTATGAGCGATGGCGATGTTTTTACTGGAAATAATTCTGTGAATGAAATACTGAAAATATTCAAAGATCCTGAAATTGGAGCTGTTACTGGAAGGCCTGTTTCTCTGAATAAAAGAGATAACCTATTTGGATATTGGAGCCATTTTTTGTTAGATGTTGGAGCTCATGAAATATCAAGAAAGAAAAGATACTTGAAGAAAGAGTTTTTGGAATGCTCCGGATATTTGTTTGCTATGAGGAATGGTGTTATTAAAGAAATCCCTACTGATGTTGCAGAAGATACAATAATTCCTTATCTGTTCTGGAAGAAAGGATATAGGATAGGATATGCAGAAAGTGCACTGGTTTATGTAAAATTTCCCGATAATTTCAAGGATTGGATAAAGCAGAAGAAAAGAGTTGCTAATGCTCACAAAAAAGTTAAGAATTATCCCGATTTTCCAAGAGTAAAGACTTTTTTCAATGAAGTTCTTGAAGGTGTTTTTTCTTATAAGATATGGAAGTATCCTAGGAATTTAAGAGAATTTTGTTGGACTTTGCTTTTATATCCGATTAGACTTTACATGTGGATAAGCTTGTTTTATGATGCTAAATTCAAAAGGAAAAGATATAAAGATGTTTTTATGATAATAAATTGTGTGCAATGGAAAAATAATAGGAATATTTATATATTACTATGTATTACAATGGAATACCATGGAAACTGTGACTGTAAAATTTCAAGAGAATGTGCTTAAAAATATAGATAAAAGTATAGCAGAGCATGATTTTAATTCAAGGACAGAATTCATAAGAGAGTCTGTTAGAGATAAATTATCTGAACTTAATAAAAATGATTTAGTTAAAGAATTTCTGAAGTTCAAAGGCAAGGCTAAAAAGAAAACTACTTATGAAGAGAATAGAAAAACAAGGGAAATTGTAAGTAAAGAATTGATGGCAGAATTGGATAAACGATTTAAGTAATGTTCTCAGGTTTTATTGTTTTTGTTATATCAATGAGATTTTTGAAATAGTGATCATCTTGTGAAATCATCATTGCTTTGTGGTTTCTTGCATGGATTGCATTTAAAAAAAATAACAATTTTATTTGCAAGTATATTAGAAATAACAACCAAGGCAACAAAAGTCCCTATCAGATATTCAACTCCATGCCTTTTTGCTATGATTGCAATTAGAGTAGTTATCAACAATACAACTATTATCCAGATGAATACTTTAATCATTTTATAAAATGTTAAAGCAATTATTATAAACTTTTTTAATTATACTAATTGTAGTCCCAAAAAACAAAAGATTTAAATATGTAGTCACCTATTAATTATTATGCACATAGAAAAAAGAGGACAAAAAGGAAAAATAAAGTACTATCTTTCGCATTCTTATAGAGAAGGGGTAAGAGTGCTTAAGTTCAGGAAGTATCTTGGGCAAGATTTGAATAAAGAGAAATTGGATGAAAGAAAGAAAATTGCAGAAAAACTTGTTCTTGAAGAAATTCACAAATATAACATTATAAAGGATCCTCTAAGGATTGAGCTTTCCAATGAAGAGATAGAATTAATAAAAAAATTAGAATCTGAGATTCCAATTAAAATATTTCATCTATCAGAAAAAGATTGGAAAATCTTTTCGGAAATTTTCACTTATAACACAAATGCAATAGAAGGAAGCAAATTGAATCAAAAAGAGGTTAAGGACTTGTTAGAAAAAGATAAATGGCCAGAAAAATCAAAAGAAGACATTGCAGAAGCCTATGGCGTTGATGAAGCTATATCTTTTATAAGAACTGCTAAAGAACATATCTCAATCGAACTCATAAAAAAATTACATAAAATTGTTTTCAAAAATTCAAAATCTTTTGCAGGAAACTTCAGGAAAAGAGGAGAAGAAGTTGTTGTGATGGACAATTCTGGCAATGTGGTTCATGAAGGAGCTCCACAGCAAAGAGTTAATCATTTGTTGAAAGAATTAATTGAATGGTACAATAAAAATAAATCAAATTATCCTGCGTTGGTTTTAGGAGCAGTAATACATAATCAATTTGAAAATATTCATCCATTTGGAGATGGAAATGGTAGAGTTGGCAGGATATTGTTGAATAATATATTAATTAAACATAAATTGCCTCCAATCAACATAGATTTCAAAAACAGAATGGAATATTATTCTTCTTTAAAATCTTATGAAATTAATAAAGATTTAAAACCGACGATTAACTTGTACATGAAAGAATATAATGATCTTAAAAAGAAATTAGGTGACTACAAAAAACGAAATATGTAGACACCTAAATCATTTTATTCTTTCCTTTATTTTATTCTTTAAATCATTAAAATTTTCAACCAAGTCAACTGAGTTGAATGTCATTATGCACAATCTATCCCATTCTTTTGCTGTTTTTATGTCTTCAACTAATCCAATAACTGGGACTTTTCTTGCATGAGCATAACCTATCTCCCATGCTGTTCCAGAGCTAATTCCTCTCCAGTCTAGATAAGCTATCATGAATTTGCATTCATTGATCATATCTCTATTCTTCCTGAAAAATGGAATTGTATCCCCTTTTTTGTATATTCCCATATCACGATGAGGCAAGTAAGTATCCAAGCCAAGCTCTTTGCAGAGCTTGTCAATTTTTTCAAGCGTTTTTCTTGAATCTTCCTTAAATAAAGGGCCTGCTATGTATGCTTTCATACATTTTTGTTATTGATTAAATTTAAAAGATTATTTAATATTGAATCTTTGATTTATTTTTTCTAACAATTCTTTTTTAACTTTATTGAATTCTTGGGGATCATTTATTGTCAAATGTTTAAGATCAGTTTCCCATAACCCCCTCATTTTTTCAATCCTATTTCTAAATTCCTTAAAATTGAATTTTATCCCATAAAGTGCTAATTTTCTGTTTATCAGATTAATATCAAATATCACATTCTTTTTTGACATCAAGAACCATAAATCATAAATGTCTCTTGGTTTTATTCTAGTCATTATTGCCCTAACTTTTTCAGCTGCAATTTCTTTTTCCTGCATTGCAAATGCTTCGAAAGTTGGAATTTCTTTATATAAAGGAATAATAACCTCTTTATCCGGCTCAAGCAATACATTCTCTTTTATGCTTATGTTCAAAGGTATGAAACACTGACTTTCTTTATTTCCCTTATATAGGGGTCCATTCAGTAATAGTCTAATATTTATTTCATTTTTGTATTCTTTAACCTCATTTATTTTGCTTTTTATGTTAAGCAACATCAAATCTGATACTATTTTATTTGTTGTTTTTGTTATATCAAATTTTTTGGTCAAAGTGAAATCCAAGTCTTCTGAAAATCTATTCAACTTGTAAATTTTATAGAGGCATGTTCCACCTTTAAAGATTAATTCTTTGCCTAAATTTGAATAAATAATAAACAATACTACATCCTGCAAATAATCTTTCTCTGTGTTTATCAAGGATAATTTTTTTAATCTTGCAATATTCTCAAGCTCTTCATAACTCAACATTTTCTATTATTCTCCATTTTCTATTTTTTCTGCCTTTTGTCTTAAAATTATAGTCTAATAATATATATTTAAAATCAATAAATTTCTCAAGCTTTGGAACATCTATATTTAATTTATCAAACAAGAAACCAAATCTTTTTATTAATGCTTTATTTTTTATTTTAATTAAATAGTTAACAAGCAAATTTATGCTTATATCATCCATATCTTTTTTTATCATTTCACAAATCTCTAAGAATGATACTTTTTTGAATAATGCAGCGTCTATTAATGCTTTTTCTTTTTCGGCAATAAAAATATTAAAATTACCATATTTTTCTTTTTTGTAGCCAAAAAAATTTTCTGGTTTTGTTTTTATGAATCTTATTTTTGTATTATTAAAATTGATGTATCTTTTTTTCCTTGACCTTGTTGTGATTACATCAATAATCTGAGGTAGCTGCTCTGTTAAATTGTGATACTGCAAGGCTGACCAGCATGAAATATAGGACGGCCAAATAATGTTACTTGCTATTGTCATCGTATCTCTGTTTATTGTATATTTATTTTTTTCAATCTCAAAAATAAAACCTTCTTTTTTTAACCTGTACATCACTAATTTGGTGTAATTGTTGTCTTTTTTGATGATTTCTTTCACTATCTTTAAACTGAATACGGGGTATTTTTCCAGTTCTTTTATTATTTTTATATTTTTCATCTTTTTGGTATTCTTAAGTTATCATTTATGATATCTATAGGCTATAGAAAGTTTATAAATATTTTGTTTTTAAGTCATTGATTAAATTTAAAAGATTTAGTATCCGAACCTTCTTTCATATTCCTTGTGGTTGAACCATTCCAGAATTGCAGAAATTAATTCAACTTCATTTTTTGGAGTTACAGTGTATAACAATCTCCATCCATTTGGGAGATCATATTTCCACAAGTTGGTTATCTTATACCTCTGAATGTATTCTTTTGGGAAAAGCCTTTTTGGTATCTGAATTCCACAGAATGCATTTTCTCTTAAATCCTTTACTGCTCTAATAATCCCTTTCTTTATTGGATCTTCATTATTCAACTCATTAAAATCTTTTTCAAGTCTATCTGAGATAAAAACTACTTTTGATGGTTTAATCATATTTTAATTTCCTTTCTTTTTAATAATTTTCTTGCCAAACCAGGATTCCATATGTATGCAATTTTACTTTCCCCGTCCAATGCTATCTTGTTTATGCTTGCAAGATAGTCTAAAATAACCAAGAATGTCTGCCACATAACTTTTCTTGGAAGATTTTTCCATAGCTCTGTCTTGTTATATTCCCCACTATATTCTTCTATAGTTCTCTCCACCATAAGAACAGTCCCTAATGTTGGAGATCTTATGAAGGGGTTTTCCAGTTGTTTCTTTTTTATGAATTCCAGCATAGTTATTAATATATCAATTGATATATAAATTTTTCTGTTTGATTAAATTTAAAAGATTTTGTTATATCCTATAATCATGTCAGAATTTGAATTCAAAAGGGATTGCAGGTCTTTTCCAGGCAATTATGCATGTGAGGTTATGACAGCCCAGGGATATATGAGCTGCAAGGACTGCAAGTTCTATGATCCAATATCAAAGAGAATTTTGATAATAAAACTTGGAGCTATGGGAGATGTTATAAGAACAACCCCATTATTGAAGCCAATAAGAAAGAAATACGGGGACAATATACAAATTACATGGCTTGTCAACAAAGAAAGCTGTGATTTAATTAAAAATGAATATGTTGACAGAATTTTAATATACAATCAGGAAAATATTTTAAGACTGCAATCAGAAGAATTTGATGCTCTTTTCAGCCTGGAAATAGATGTTCCTGGAAGTGCTGTTGCAAACTTAATCAAAGCTAGGGAAAAATATGGATATTATTTGGATAAGGACGGACATCCAAATTATTTCAATGAGAAAGCAAGATTCTATCTGGAAAGAGTTTTTTCAGATTTCATAAACAGGTACAACAAAAAAACATACCAGGAAATGATGTTTGAAATATCTGAGCTGAAATACAAGAAAGAAGAGTGCATACTTGATTTTGACAACCAGTACGGCAAGGAGTTCTTGAGAAAAAATCATTTAGGAACAAGCGACAAATTTGTGGGAATTCATATGGGCTCTGCTCCAAGATGGTCCTCCAAAGTGTGGGGTTCAGAAAAAATAATTGAATTCATAAAAAAAATAAAAAATTACAATATTATACTGTTTGCAGGACCAAATGAATCAATTATCCAGAAAGAGTTAATTAATACCTTGAATGATTCTGGAGTAAAGATTTATAACAATGATTCAAGTAATAGCGTCAAGGAATTCATTAGCCTTGTTAATCTTTGTGATGTGATGGTTGTAAATGATTCATTGGCTTTGC
>Ga0209541_10001316_pt1 | contig 49580 bp, 53 predicted proteins | sample RifCSPlowO2_01_FD_184027 | JGI IMG/M metagenome (GOLD analysis project Ga0209541, IMG submission 184027) | Groundwater microbial communities from Rifle, Colorado - Rifle CSP2_plank lowO2_0.1 (SPAdes) (version 2) | ecosystem: Environmental > Aquatic > Deep subsurface > Groundwater | place... | reverse complement strand
TTCATGCCACGCTGGGTTCTTTCCATGATCTTGGCTCTCTCAAATTCGCTGAATGCACTAAGAATGGTAAAAAGCAGTTTATCGTTCGGTGTCGTACCCAGTTCACCGGTCTTAAAATGGATCGTGACGTTTTTCTTTTTGAGCTCTTCAAGAATGATGAGCTGGTTGTATGTGTCTCGACCGATTCGATCGGCATCATAGACTAAAAAATATGCAACGTCGTCATGGGTTTTTAAATAATCACGGAAGGCAGTGAGAGCCGGACGGATAAGTGTTGCTCCGCTAAAGCCATCGTCTATGAACATCATCGACTCATCCGGGACCGGCAGGTTGTGATTCGTCGCATACTGCAACATGCCACCAATCCCGTGGATTTGCGTGTCGATGGTTTGATTACTTTTTTGTTCCTCGGTCGATACCCGAGCGTAAAGGACTGATTTCATAATTCTTATGCTTATGTTTCTGGTCAACGAACACCCTATACTAATTTCTCGAACAAGCTAAGCTTAAGTTGCCCACAGCTGTCATTCTCCGGTGTCAACCCACTTTTTTATTATTTCGGCTCTATCATCAGGATATTGATTGCGCGCGAGAGCCAGTTGCATTTCATAAGGGATGAAATCCCAGCGATCACTCGGATCCATTTCCTTGAAGTTGATTTTGTTAAGCTGAAGAGTTTCCTTTGGATGTCCCTCCACACGATCCAGCAGTTCCTTGATGGCCGCGAGCTTCACGCCATCGTTCTGACTCCCCATAAGAGCTACCAGCATTTCGTTGGCCAGCCGGAAATTCTGCTCACGGACACGCACACCGGCTTTGCGGATTATGTCTACGGTCTCCTGATGGAAAGCGTCCAGTTCTTGGGCGTAGAGCCGGTACGTCTCGCAAAGTGTTCCGGATTCCTTGAACCAATCCTTGATGCTTTGCTCGGTAAATTTGGCTTTTCTACTTTTTTCAAACTTCCGGTTGATATCCTCGGCGATGTTTTGGTAGGAATAGCCTTTATATTTCAGCTCAAGCGCACGTTCGTGGTATTTGGTTATGTGTTTCAGCTTGGCCATAAAAAGTTGGGTTAAGTAGAGTTTTTCTGGCCTCTATTTGGCATCGTTTTTGGCCTTCCAAGAACCCGATCAAGGATGTATATGGCCGCCTCAAGCTTGACCATGTCATTTTTGCTTTGAAGCAAGGAGACTACTAATTCCGCTCCTTTGACCGGATTTCTTTTAATCACATTTAAGGCATTCTCCATTTCTTCAGTGTATTTATTCATGGCTTCATTGATTTGATTAATTTCTCTCGGCCCTCCATCAGTGCCTCAAATGACTCCTCGTCTTTTTGTTCGGCATAGACGCGTTTATCTTTGAGCTCCCCGAGAGCTCTCTTTTTTTGATAAAAATCCTCATAGGCTTTAAGATCGGGCCCCACTGCCCAGCCGTAATTCGGATGTTCCTTTTTCACATGGCGACGGGATATGGCTTTTACCTCAAGAAGATATTGGACGATACCGGCATCGGTAAGTCCGACGATGTCGTTACGGACTCTTCTTGGATTTATGCTTTCCGGAAATTCCCGCTTGCCGAATTTGAATGCTGGAATCACTTCTTTCGGCTCTCCATAAACCCATAAGGGATATTTGAGCGGCGCGGTTTTCAATTTCTCAAGCACAATCTCAAATTCTCGGATGGCTTTATGATCTTCTTTATTTACAAGATCGTATTCGGTTTTTATGGCTTATGCCGATTGACTGTATTTCATACGATGAATTTAAAGAGTGTCTCAAGCGTGTATTTCTTAAGCCATCCCTGTTTTGCCGCCTCCTGGATTTTTTTGAATCCATCTATGAGTCGCTTGTCCTCAAATGGCTCTAAATTCTTTGCCGGTCTCAAGTTTCTTTTGATAAACACCTCCCACTGTTGCTTTGTCTTAAAATCGGGTTCTATGGTGTCAGCCCAGTTACCGATGATTCGGATGTATTTCTGTTTGCTCTTGCTACACCAATCCACAAATTCCTTGAGTGTCATCGAAATCTCGATATTCTCCGGGACCGGCACGATAGTCTTTTGTATAGTTAGTTTTGTAGGGATTACCTTTTGTAGCGTTTGCTTTCCGAAATTCGGTTTATGAACTTCGCTTTTGGAAGAGGTTACATACACATCTTCGCTTTCCGAAGATGTCCTCAAGAGGATCGCCGGACCCAGACGATAATAGATATTTTTACCCCGTCGTTTATCCTTGGTATCCAACAGTTCGCCACCGTGGTCTCTGGCCTCAATCCAGCCCTTCTGAATGCACCGGTCGATGGCCTTGGATATAGCACCGGACTCGCGACCGGTCTTATGCTTGAGTTGCGAGTGCGAGATCCAATCCTCTTCTTTTCGCATTCCCCTCTCCCGATCCATAATCCAGCCAAGCGTAGCCCGGGTAACGATAAGCACCACTCGGAGTTCGGTATCGGACATCTCCTTCATCAGGCCGTTGAAGATGATGTTGGGCGTTTGAGTTGTGTTCGGGATGTTGGCCATATTATTCGTGCAAAAGTGCCTTTAGCTTGCGGATCGCTCCCACGAAATCCCTCACACTTACCTCGGCTTCAGGATCAAAGTTGTATTCATCCGAGAGCACGGACCGCATTTCGGACTCTACAAACACAAAAGACCGACGACCCGGTTCCTCGGTCTGGTTCAATCCCACGAGCTGTATCCCTCGAGCGAGGAGAAAACAGCTTAAATAGAAATTCGTGGTGCTATATGTTGGTTGTGATTTTTTGATTTTCATACGTATTCTTATTATTTGGCTGGCTTGCAGACGGGACCGGTTCCGGATCGGGCAAGGAAATGAGCAAATCCCAAAGCTGACGGATGCGATCCTTCTTGTCTGGCGATTCCCTGTAGATGACTTCCTTTCGGAAGTTGGGAACTCTTTTTATTCTCATGATTATTTTCGACTCGGAAACGAAAAAAGCTCGCGATCTGTCACCACGTAATGTGATAACGAATCGCGAGCTCTTGAACTCGGAATACCTTTCAGGTCGTCCCTTGAGACGAAAGCTATTCAGTTGTGATTATATTATAGCACCGATCAAAAAATCACTACAAGACCCCGGGTTGTGTATAAGTTTATTCTAGGAGTTTATTAGGCAAACTAAAAACGCCGACATGTCAGCGGTTTTAGTAAGATTTAAATCTGTCTAGCTCTCAAGAATAAGCTTTAGATTCTCAGCCATTTGCTCACAGGTTTTCTGAGCAAGTTTGTCCACGACAACCTTGTTGGCGAGACGTTTCAGCGCATTCTCAGAAAACTCGTACTCAAGCCCTATGTTTACCTTAGTCCCATTACCTTCCTTCTCAAAGGTGTACGTCCACGAAGAATCGCTGTCGCCAGTCGAAGCAATCTTGACCCGATTCGGACGATCGTATTCTGTCACCTCCGCTTTTCCTCTCAAGTCGACACCAGCCATGTTAAATCGCCAGTCAAAAGTCTGACCGACGCCAGAATCATGGTCTCCAACCTTTGCAGGAGTTATGTTTGCATTCTCATTTAAGTTCGGAATAAATGCCGGACCGTTGTGAGGAGAGGCCGCATAATCAAAAACTTCCTCAATTGGCTTATCAATTATTACCGATGATTGGACTTTAGACATAATGTTATTTTTAATTTGTTAATTAATGAAATAGCTCGACCACCCTATTTCAATATACCTTACTCAACATGAATTATTATAGCAAATTTATCTTATTCTAAAAAGTAATTCTGGATAAATTTTCTAAAAACCTCTTTTGCTAGATTTGCTCTCTTTGAACCATTTTTATTTCTGAAATAAATAAAATTTGTTTTTTTGCCTAAATTAGATATTCCAATTCTCATGCTACCATCTATCAAATAAATTTTGCCATCAATCTCGAAACTTGCTCTTGTCATTACTGTGGCCTTCTGTAATGCTTCTGCCAACTTATCTTTTGTAACTCCAAAAACAATCCATAAACACATAAAATAAAGACACAGGGCGATTGATACACCGATCCAAAAAATAAAAAGATACGACAATAAGGCGGCGATTCCAAAAATTGTCAGGGTAAACAAGGGTACTCCTATATTCTTTATCAATACGGGTCTCTTTTTAGAAAGAGGGAGAATCGCAAAATATCCGATCAGTAAAAGTAAGAGGATAGTTGTGATTAGAAGGGAGATATTCATAGTATTAATTTAATTGTACACTAAAAAAATTTTATGTGATAGCTGTGGCTATAGCTTCCTCAAGATTTTTTAGAGAATTACTATCTTGACCTAATTCATCCACAACATTATGGTTATTAAATATTTTCGGGAAAGCTAGTTCTGGTATAAAACTACCGACTTTTTGATAGACCATAGCGAGATCGGGGTTTAGCTTCGTGATCTTTTCTACTTCATCAGTAAAATATTTTATGTCGCCACAAAACTTTACTTGAATCTTTTTATCGCTATTTCTGGATGCAATATTAATTAGATCGCGAATCGTTGGTGATTCAAGAGAACTAACAATGTGATAAACGTTGTGCGAATTTATATCCTTAGCGAAAAGTCCGCTGATTTTCTTTGCCGCATCATCTGCGGTAATAATATCTAGCTTGGCGGTCTCCTTTCCCGGAAGTACTGGTAGTAATCCCTTTCTGATTAACTTGAGTCCCAATACAACAGCATTCATTGGATTATTGTCATCCTTTTTTGAGGCCGTAGTTACAAGTGATGGTCTAAAAATAATAATTGGGAGCTTACCTTTTTTATTCTGAATAATTTTCTCTGCTTCATATTTACTTTCCTCATAAGTATTGAGAAACCCCTCATTGTGCTCTAGTTCATTTTCATGTATTAGCCCCTTTCTTTTTCCTGCAACAAATGCGGTGCTAACAAACCCAAGTTTTTTTAATTGAGAGCAATTCTCAGCAAAAGTTAGAATATTCTCAACCGTTTTTACATTACTATCCCTCGCTTCACTTATTGTTAGGTCGAATCTAGTTGAAGCCGCGGCATGAAGGATATGGGTTGTTTCTTTGATCAAAAATTGATAATCATTTCTCGATAATCCTAAATTTTCTTCTTTGAGATCGCATTGAAAACCCATAATTTTATCTATAGCCACATCTCCAAATACTGCCTTAACTCTTTCTACGGGTTGCGAGTCTGTTTTTGCTCTTACCAAAAGATTTACGGACTTATAATTTTTCATTAGTTCCTCGGTCAAAACCCTACCGAACGAACCCAAGCTTCCAGTTATAAGAATTGATTCTTTATTCATAAATTAATTAAGCTGTCTTACCCGATCAAAAATTGTTTCTGCCAGCTCATCTAGGTTTTCATATTCTGCAAATTCTTTGGATTTGAAAGGTTTGCCCCACTTAACCTTGATTCCATCTTTTAAATTCTTCTCGTAGCTAATATGTACTGGAAGAATGGTAAAATTCCTGCTTTTAGCTAAGTGGGCAATTCCCAGTTTTGGCTTAACATGTTCTTGCTCAAAAACCATTTTACCCTCGGGGAAGATAACAAGAGAATATCCCTGATCAGAAAATAATAGACTGCCTTTCACGCCGGATATTTTGTTATCAACTTTATATGCCCTAAAACAACCATTAATCCACAAAAGAGGGCGTAGCCACCAAATATCGAGGTATTCATTGGCCGTAAAGAAACGAATGGAAAGTAGATTGCGGTAAGTACTATATGGTAAGGTGAAAAGAATGACCCAGGGATCAATCCCTTTTCGATGATTAGCGACGATCAAATAACGGTCTTTTGATAAATTTCTTAACTCCTCCGGCATCTCTATCCGGATATTTAAATGCCGAACAAAAAATTTAGCAAAGATAAAATGGCTCATAGTGAGCATCCCGGTAATAATCGAGTTCTCTATACGTTGCCTTTTCTTTTTTAAATTATAAATCCAGTTGCCGAGTACTATTTCAATAATAATAAACAACCTTGATCGTGAACTTGAATTTATATGTGATATCGATCCTATGATCATTTTAGTAGTTGAATTTTTAAGATTCTAATATTTGAACAGTACCACTCTTTCCATCCATCCTCACTCTCATTCCATTTTTAATTATCTTGGTAAGGTTCGGTATGCCAACCACTGTAGGTATACCCATCTCTCTGGCGACGATTGCAGAGTGAGAAAGCAGGCTACCTCTTTCTACCAGTAGTCCGGAAATTGAAGGATACAACGGAATCCAACCCGGATCTGTTCTCTGGGTTACTAAAATCTCTCCATTGAGCCGAGTATTGTTATTTGGAGAGATAATAATTTTTACTGTCTTCTCTACGATACCGGGCGAGCAACCAATGCCATTTAATTGGCTATTACTGACATCTTTCGCATTACTTTGTGTATCAACGTATTCATTATTCCAGTAAACCGGTCCCTGCGTCACAAAACGATTCGGCAGATCAACAGTAGTATAACGCCTATACTCTGTTTTCCGAAGTACAATGAGGTTCTTGAGGTTTTGAGTCGTTAACGTCCCATCGATAGTCCCTAACAGCTCATCAAGCTCAAGATAAAATATATCCTCGGGCTTCTCGATGATTGAGTGCTTAGTATAGTGTTTCCCAATACTAAAGAACATTGACCTCACCACTCCATATATTTTCGTTCGGCAGAAACGTGTATTTTCTCGATTTCGTACCGCACGCCGAGCGTGTTTGAGAGACCAAAAATAAATTGACCTTTTAATGCCACTCAAATGCTCCCGCACTCTCTTTTCAGCTTCTTCTCTAATTTGATCTTCTTTGTCTAAATACTTTTCAAAATTTAGTTGATTTTCTCGAAGATAATTTTTTAGACACATAAAAAGGAATGTTGGATCTTGATGCAAATCTTTTTGCTCTAATTTCATCTCATTCATACACCTAAATCCGTATTGGTCTATATATTGGTCAATCAAATTTCTAAAAGGAGCAAAATCAGATTGCATTATTGTCTCCATGCATTTTTCAGCCGGAGTCGTCAGTAATAAATGCTTTAGTTGTTTATCAGTTCTTGCCACATTGGCCATATTAATAAGTTGTTGCGTGGGAGCCGTGGATTCTATATTGCCTTGGCCGCATAAAAGGTCGTTATGAATAGAGTTATCAAGTTGCGGTAACCATTTTCCCGTTAACTTTTTTAATACTCCGAAATGAACCATGCAGAGGAAATCATTAATGATTGGGGCTTTCCAATGATAGAGAAGTTTTAGTTCAATCTCCTTATATTTTGCGAGAGTCCTATCTGGTTCGAGTCCTAAATAGTCTATCTTTCTATATTCTTGATACACCTTATTAAAATAACGCAAAAAGTCATCAACCTTTTTCTGGATAACAAAGTGGTAATAGAGAAACTTACACCCTACAATTATCTTCAGAATGCTTGCATAAAATTTATTTTTTGATTGAAAAGGTTGAATGCTGTCGGCTATTTCCTTCTGCAAAGATTGGCGCGTACCCATCATTGTTTCCATAAAGGAACTGTTATGTTTGAACCCAGGGAGAATACTTGTCAATCGATACCAATTAATGAGGTTATAGTAAATTCGACCATAAAAGATTCCTAACATATTTGCCAAGAAGTGATCCATTTTTTGGATGTTCTTTCGAGGAACCATTAATACTTCACAGAACTGAACATAGACCCTGTGATAAACATAGCGAGCAAAAGTAAAAGTGAGAGGTAGGGTTAGGCCGCCATAACTTTCTACAATATTGGAATTGTCCCATATGTTTATAGTCCCTTTCGGCGTTATCTTTGAAGTCGTAGTTATCGGTCGTGACTGTAGAATGTAAAAGTTCTTGCCCTTAATAGTCCATTCAATATCTTGAGGACAGTTGTAGAATGTTTCAATTTTAAGTCCCAGCTCTGTTAAGTGAGAAACTTCGAAGTCGCTAAGAGAGGAAACATTTTGCTCTTTCTTGGAAACAGATTCTTCTTTAATGGAATTACTTTTGAGGGAATATGTAAATTTGTTTGTTTTGTCCACGATTCGTCGCTCTACTACTTTTTTACTTTTTTTATCGATTACATAATGATCGGCTTCGACTGTATCACTCACCACCCCAATGCCCAGACCATACACGGAGTTGACAACGACTTTAGTAGAATCATTAGACAAAGGATCATCCGTAAACATAACACCACTTCTATCGCCCTCAATCATTTCTTGAAAGATAACCGCCATACCTACAGTCTCTCCGGAAAATTCAATATTATTACTCCTGCGGTAAAATAAACTTCTATCAGAAAAGGCTGACGCCCAGCATTTTTTAATCATCAAGAGTGCCTCGGATTCTGATTTTATTCCTAAGTAACTTTCAAATTGACCTGCAAATGAATACTGCTTTGAATCCTCGCCTATAGCTGATGAGCGTATAGCAATAAGAGGAGAATTAAGGATGCGGTAAGCCTTCTTTATTTCATCTTCTACTCTGGGAGGAGTGGGCGTACTAATAATAAGATTTTGAATATGTTGAGAGATGGACTTTAGGATCAGAATATCCGCCTTTGCCCCGATGGTTTTTAGTTCTTTATCAATTTTGGAATAGAGATTGCCAGAGTTTAAAAAATCCTTAAAAACTTCATTGCCGATAATGATCCAGGGTGGCACAAAGAATCCAGCCTTAGTAAGAAGATGGAGATTATAGCCTTTCCCACCGGCGTGTTTTTGGAAATCTTTAGCTGAATTTTCTTTAGTAATTATCATAGATGATTTATTATTGAGACCAAGTAGAATGTGATTATAAAAAAGAAAGACCACATTCTAAATAGTTTTCCGAATGGCTGGCGGTTAAAAACTGTGAACAGTATAGAAAGAAAAACTAAAACTCCACCAACAATAAGTAAGGGGTGTTCATTTAAACCAATTTTGTTGGCCAGCAAAATTGCTAGTATTCCATTTGAACCAACAAGTACTGATGCGACAGCCCTCCCATAGTTTTTTGAATAAGAGTCCGCTTTCTGGTTTTCCTCTTTTTCAATAAAAGATTTACGGCCAAATTCGTAAACATTAAACAATAGCCAGTTTATAGCCGCAAAAATATAAACTTCTTGTCCAAGACTCAAAATTGGCTTTGAACTTAAAACAGAAATAATAGCTAATGAGAGTAACGGTATAACAAAAGTGTGGGTTACGGCATACAAGATAAGCTTTGGTCTAATCCACTTTCTCACAAAAAATTCTTTAAACATCAAAAAGGCATATGTGTCAGCAATTGTGATTGAGATCAGTCCTAACCACCCGAATAAGCCGAACGTTAAAAATTCAAGGAGGGTACACAATGCTATTCCCTGATAAATATCAGGATGTAATATTGCGCCGCGAACAAGTGGGCGGTGCGGATAAGCAATGGCGTCATGTTCAAAGTCTTTTATTTCGTCGAAGAGCCGTAATTTAAATAAAAAGATAATTACGCCAATAAGTAATGCAACAAATTTATAAGACAAAATCGCAAATTCTGCTTTTCCAAAAACAAAGAAATGGGCTAGAAAAAATAGAATAGAAAAAGCTACATTGATAAATGGGTTATGTCGCTCCCATATAAAAATAGCCCATCTCGACCTAAGATGATGATTTTTAGCTGATACTTTTGTTTGATATATGATGCTCATACTATAGTTTGATTTTCTATTTGCTTTCGTAGTTCACTGTATTCGATTTTACTGTGATGGCGTGGGTCCATCGGTATGGTTTCGACAAAAAATATTTCATCGACAGGAATTGCAAAGCTTTGTAGAATCTTTTTAATCTCCAACCCCCAAGAGCTCTTTTCTTGAGAATCGATTTTTTGGGGTGCTACAATGACTACGGCTTTTTCATTGAGAATTTTGTCAGGGATACCAAGATACGCCGCTTGAGAGACAAATGAAAGTTTTTTCAAAATAATCTCCACGGGGATTGGGTAAAAATATTTCCCGTTTCTAAGAATCGCGTTGTGAACTCTGCCGATAATCCAGAGATATCCTTTTTCATCCACTCTTCCTAAATCACCAGTTCTATGCCAGACAGTGCCATCAACGTCTTGAATTTTTACAGCTTTCCAAACCTGTTGATTGTCATAGTATCTATCACACACATGCTCACCGGCTACAATAAGTTCTCCTATTTGATCAGCATCTAGGCTTTTCCAATCGGCAGTTTCGTTAATAACGACTGGTTCTTTATTCAATTTTATAAAGCGATATTTTAAACTTTGAACGATTTTACCGACATTAACACCGTGGTCTAATAAAAAATTGTCGCTTTCTTTGTGATCCATAGAAAGCCACTCGTTAGCCGTAATATGTGCAATTGGCTCCACTTCAGTAGAGCCATAGAGTATTATTGTTTCTGACCCAGTAGCAACTGACTGAAAGCGTATTAAATCATCCCGACTAATTGGAGCTCCACCAGTAATAAATCTTCTCAATTTAGGAAGTTTGATTTTCTCGGTTATACAGTATGCAGATATTTTATTAAATATTGCCGGAGACAAAGTAGCGCACGTAGCCCCACTTTCTTTTAGTTGGCTAACAAGAATAGCGGGATCTAGTTTTTCATATTCGCTAAGATTTACGGCTGGTATGACCGTAGTTATGCCCGTCGCAATGTTATTGAGTGCAAAAACCGGGAACGTGGGCAAATCTATATCTGTTTCTAAGTAAGGGACGACATCATCAAGAGCATAGTGTTGAGCGGCCAAAAAACGATGAGTTCTATCCGCTCCCTTTGGGGTACCCGAGCTTCCAGTAGTAAAAGTAATTAAGGCCGTATGTTCAGATAAGAGCGGTACTATCGGTGAACCGACATCTTCAGAGGCGAGTTTTTGTAAATTTGCCGAGTATTGATTTGTATTTTTACCAACCTCAATCTTAATTGGAATTGAATTCGCTTCTGGAATTGTCTTACAAAACTCAAAGGCAGTCCCGAAACTTATTATGGCTTTAGGCTTCACTTGCTGTATTACGTTTTCAAGTTGTGCTCGCCTTGACCACGAATCTAAAAATACAGGGATTGCGCCAATACGCTGGAGAGAAGATATGACAAGATATAATTCCACAGACATTGGCAAGAAAACAATAACCCTGTCTCCTTCTTGAATTGCCAATTTTGTGTAACCAGTTGCTATTCTCGAAGATTGATTTACAAATTCTTGGTAACTAATTTTTGCGTATACAATTTTTCCGCTATCGTTGTTAGACCAATAAAAAATAGGCTTACTGGGGTCTATTCCCGCTCTTTTTTCTAGAAAGGAAGTAACATTGTTATTTGCGCTTTTTTCTTTGTAGTATCCTATTTTCATAATTAAAGTATTACTCCGTTTGCTAACATCTTTTTTATTTCTTCTCGGCTAGGCGTTTTAGTAATAGTTTTCCCGTCGCTAATGTTTGGGGTGCCTTGCGGTAACTTATTATCTTTTTCGATCAGGTCAATGAATTGAGAGAGTGCCGACGCTTCTTTACTTGCTAATTGCGAAAGGTATTTTCGATAATCTTTTCCTCCCTCAGATGCCACTCTCGTCAAATATATGTTGCCAGCATCAATTTCTTCACTCATCTGGTGGATGGTAAATCCCGCAGGCCTGTTCTCGGCAAGAGCATAGAGATCACAAAATAATCCTCGATACTTTGGTAGAATTCCGTGATGAATATTTACACATCCCAACCCGGGAGCTTCTAAAAGTTCTTTTTTGAAAAGGCATCGCGCACGGAAATTTATAACAAGATCAGTATGATTGGTTTTAATCCACTCAATAATTTTCTTGTCATTTACACTCTTCAACTTTATAACTGGAAGATTATATTTTCTGAATAACCCCTCTACTTTTTTATTTGGCAAGCCTAATACGTTGCGTGCCAAGGTACTTGCAATATTGTTGCACCGCATAATGTAAAGCCAGGCAATTTTTGCCAAGAGGCTAAATGATAGGTTCTTAACTATAAAAAGTCCCGCTATAGAGGACGAGTTCTTTTTGAGAAGTTCTTCGTAGAAATCAAAAGAATTTTCTGGCACATATGTAATTTGGGAGGTTACTAAGACGATTTTCATATTTTTTTCTTTAAAACTTGGATCGTATATACTTGCATTTTTTCTTTTTCGATAAGTTGCCTATGATCTAAAGTAATGTCCAAAAAACTTCTCAAATCGGCATTCGGTATTCTTAAATAGTGCCTAAGCACAACAAGTGCGTTAGGAGCGAGATTTTTACTTAGATCTTCTAAAAAAGTTTCTTCCCTTAATCCTTTAAAATAAGATGGGATATCAGAAAAAGAGAGAAAGTCTATAGGAATTGTTATGTTTTTTGTTGTATCAACAATATCTCCACATAAATATTTAACTTCCGTCGATCGCAATCCCTGCTTAGCTTTATGATAGATCTCTCGATCACAATCAAATGGCAATCCTTCCGGAAAAACAATTCTCCCAAGAAAGAGGAGTTGTAAGAAGAAATTATTCCTTGCGGGCCCTAGCTTGAAGATACCCTCAAAGGCGTTTTTATAAAATTCATAATAACTTTGAGCTATATTCTTTTTAGGGAAGTTACCTCGATAGAGCAATGTGTTAAACACAACCGAGTTGCCGAGAAAGAAAATGGCCAAATTCCATCTTCTTCTCGGAAAGTCATTTTTGAGATAATTAGAATGATCTAAGACCTTAGTGAAGTCGAACAGTCGTACTCCAGCCTTACCAACAAAGAATCGCAAGAGCTTACTAATTTTTGTAAAAGTCCTTTCCCACTTTCCTTCATAAAGAATCGATCCCCAATTTATTTGCTCAAAAAAAGTATTCAAATATGTACGAGCACTTTCCGAAAGATTGAGCTTAAAAAAGAGTTGCTTTCTTTTTTCAATTGAAAGTGAGTCCGGTGGATAACCCCAAAAAGCGAGATATTGAGAATAGTCCAACGATCTCAGAGTCTCAATTCTAAGTTCGGTTAAAAATAACTGTTCTTTAGAAATATCAATGCAGGTTAAGAAGCGTGGGGATTTTGCCAGTAGGGGTATGATTCTTGTGCCACTTCCAGCTGCGGCTAAAACATGATTAGTATATTCATTTAAGATGTTGAATTCAACTGAATTATCTTCATTGCCTAGTACGTAGTTAAGCTGATTAAAGTAATTCTTGTTCATAAGATTTTTATAAGTATCAACGCAACTGCAATTGGCACCATTAGATTATCAGCCCCATAGGTAAACAATTGTTCGACAATTCCTATAAGCAGAGCAATTGCTAGTATGATCGGTAAATTAAGCGGGGTAAAAATCAATAATAAGATTGCGGAGCTTGCCACAAAAGACAAAAAACTGAATAAGCGATTCCTGGTTTTATTTATAACAAATCCACTTATTGGATCGGAAATTCCTGTAATTAAAAAGGCTGGGACAAAGATTTGAGGATCAGCATTTCCTATGAGGTACGCGGCAAGAAGTCCCAAGGGCAAAAGTTCTTCTCCGTAGGTCTTTCTAGAAACTTTATGAATATGGTTAAAAATATGCTTTCTGCGAGAGAAAGCCATTAAACCAATGAACGAGACGGCCGCTATGATAAAGATTGTCTTTGAAAAATATAGTCCAATCCCTACTCCAAACATGGCTCCGAATATATGTGCAATTCGTCGCATTTCTTCGGGGTTCCAATTGTACTTTCTAGAAAAGACTTCAAAAATAGAAAAAATGGCGATGAGGCCAAGGGAACTTATCGATATCATTATTATTTCCATTGCCATCTATTTATTTCAATAAATCATCAAGCTCGCACGAAAGCAGAGCCGATTTATTCAAAACGACCTGCTCTTTCTGGTTAAGGTTATCAGCTGTAGTCCGAATGACCTTGGTAGTAATGGCATCGCCAAGCATGATATTATTCACTTTTTTAAAATAGGATGCGTTTTTTGTAAAAAATAACGCCAGAAACTGTTTGATTTGATCATTTAGTTCCGTGCCTGATTCAACTCTCACCAACCCCATCAAATCTTCCCTCGTATCCACCCCTAAGGGCTTCTGAAATTTTATCCATTCATAAGTCACTGTATAGACAACCTTTACAATATCTTTTTCCATCGTGTCATACATATAAGTAAAGGAAAAATTGTCTGTGCTGAAATCTTCTTTTACGAGTATCTCCCGCAATGCAGTCACTGTATGGATTTTATACTCATCCAGAAGTCGCAAGTAACTCTCTCGCCAGTTCTTCAGCCAGTTTCGAATATAGTTTTTATCCACGAACAACGGCTCGAGATCCTGTTCGAGATTTTTGTCGCTTACTTTGTTGATCTGAATCGTGAGCTTATCGAAAAGCGCGCGAGGGTCTTTGACATCGATATCTTTCGCACTTATGTAATCGAAATCTGGCACTACTTTCTTATTCATATACCAGAGGAGGTCATAAATATCTCTGCCCTTTTCCTCGTAGATCGCCTCGCCTACGCCGCGAGTCCCTCGTAGAAAGATGGCGGCAATCTTGCTCGCCATAAGCGCGGACATATTGTAAGTGATGATAACGAACGACAACTGATCACGATTTATCGGCCTGCGCTCGGTAACGGTTTTCGGCGCCACGAAATGATTGAGGTCAATCTTTATGTGTATCTGTTTCGATGAATGCCCAAAGCTTAGCTCTTCGCCGACAGTGAATTTTAAGAGCAATCCGCGGCCCTTGGTGGTTTTAATCGATAAGAAGTCGGCATTCGTACCGTAGGTGTTGGCGAAATGCTCATCGACTTCTTTTTTCAGCTCATCAAGAAACTTTTCGGTTACCTCGTGTGTGACTTCGAAATCAAGATCAACGGACATGCGATCCAATCCATGAATGATGCGCAGAGCCGAACCACCATACATGATCCAGCTGTTGTATTCCGGATGATGATAGATGAAATTGAGAACGTAATACTGCAACTCCTCTTTGAGCGCGTTACGCCGTGTCTCGGCATCAAGACCGCCGTAGTTAGCGAGGTCTTCCAGCTTTCTTTTTAAGATTGAGGTTAGTCGTTCACTCATGGGAGTATTTTTTAATCATTGTATAAAACTTTTCCTGTTCTATCTTATCCATTTCGTCAATGTCGATCCGCAATTCCTCGACCAACGCTTTGATGTTCTCCGATTTAGTGCCGCGGAACTGATGCGTTCTGAAATACAGTAAATCGAACAATGCTTTCGAGGGCGAGGCTATATAAAAATCAAACTTGCCCTTAGTAAGGGAAAATTCGGAAAACAAATCCTTCTTGATTGACTGGTATGAGAAATTACCGGCCTTGGTCTCGAAATCTCGCGTGGCTTTGGGAGAGACCGAAGTAATGGAATGGACCGCTTCCGTAGCGAGATTGTAATACTGGAGAGCCGCCCATGAGCTCACGTAGGAAGGCGTGCGTATCACGTTAGCGAGATAAAACGAATAAGAAATGTCGTTCTTATTTTTCTCAAAGAAGTCGGTAGACACGTACAAACCCTTATTGAGCCAGATGATTTCTTTGTATTTCAAAAACCGGCTGATGTAAGTGTCAACCGTGCCGTCCTTAAGCCCCAGCTGTTTACCAAGCTGATAAACAGTATTCTTCCCGAAATGGGGTAAGGATTTAAGCTGTTCTAATAGGTTTTTTCTGCTTTTCATGATTATAACACTAGTGTACCATACGCGAAATGTGCTGTAAAGCCTGATATCCGCTTTTCTGTCATGAACGGGCAAAAGTATCCTATTTTGTTCAGTTGTATCACTGTACTGCACAAAAAAGGGACTTTTTGTGCAGTACAGTGTGCAAAGTATGCAAAATCGGCATCAGGCTCTTAAATTCGGTCAAACCGGTGGGATTGGATCGGAAGTGGTATCAATGGTGTATCGGTGTCGCAAAGCTCGCCACAAGGGCAACAAATGGCAAATTCGGGGTAACACAAAACCGCCTTTCGGCGGCTTTGGTTTAGATCGTGACAACTGGGATTTTTTTGGATGTATAATCTCCCCCCTCTCTTACTTTGCTCGAATTTCAGCGAACCGAGCATCAGCCCAATCTTTCCAATCTTTCTAAAATTTTATTTTTTGTCCAGGTTTGATTGACTGTCCGGGCTGAGCGAGTTTTGTCTCAGGTGCAACCTCCTGCTTTTCCTCCGTGCTGGGTGAGGGCGTTTTTTCTTTCGGTTCTCCAAAATTGAATATAAGCTTGTTGGCTACTTTTTTTGCGGTCTCCTCGCGTTTTTTTTCCGTTTCTTTGGCCACCGTGTCCCAGATTTCCGTAGATTTTGGCTTGTTTTGCGGTTTTTTTTCTTTCACCTCTGGTACTGCGACTTTTACTTCCTCTGGCTTGTGTGCCTCTGTCTCTGGGGCCGCAGTTTTTCTCTCAAAGATGACCCCGCCGCGAGCCGCCTCTTCTTCGTCAATGGTTAGCTCTGCATTAGCCGCTTCTTTGTGGTATTCCTGGCCCATCCATTTTGTAATTCTTTCTTCGATTTCTTCACGTTTATTGCCGTATCTTTCTCTGGACACTTTGATAACCTTGTCCTCGTTGCCGGTTTTTTGCGCAAGCGGCTGCAGGGTTACTCCGCTAAACGGGTGAGATGACACGCCATTGATCATGAGTTTCAAATATATATGGTATTTGGTTAGGTTTACCATGTCGTTGGGGGTGAAAGTCGGGTCAAATTCGCTCTCGAGCGCTTCCGCGTCCGTGGCTCCAATGCGAAACAAAATAATGGTTCCTACGTTTCCGAAAACCGCATCTTTGATCTTGGTGCTATTCTCGGTAATCAACTGTCCAATATACTGGTGCGCGATCGTCAGATTCAAGCGATATTTTCTTGCCTCGGAAAGAATCGTGGCAAACGATTCGGTCGCGAAATTTTGAAATTCGTCGACATAGAGATAGAAATCTTTTCGTTCATCCTCGGGAACATCCACCCGGCTCATGGCCGCGAGCTGCAGCTTGGTAATGAACATAGCACCCAGCAAGGCAGAGTTATCCTCGCCAATTCTACCTTTCGAAAGATTCAGGAGCAGGATTTTCTTTTGATCCATGAGCTCTCGCAGATCGATGGAGCTTTTGGTCTGTCCGACAATGTTGCGGATCAGTGCGGATGATAAGAATTGTCCAACTTTGTTTTGGATTGGGGCGATAGCCTCGCTGCGAAATTTGTCGTTGTAATTGGCGAATTCGTCCACCCAGAAAGATTTCACGACCGGGTCGCGGATGTTGGCCACGATACGCTGCCGGAATTTTTTGTCGACGAGCATGCGCGCGATGCCAAGCATGGTGTTTCCCGGGGTGTCCAGAAGAGCCAAGATCGTGTTGTTGAGGATATATTCCATCCGCGCGCTCCAGACATTTGCCCACATTTTCGTGAAAACTCCCATGAGACCCGAGGCAACCAGATGTTTGTATTTTGGATCGACTGATTCCAGCGGGTTAAAAGCTATCGGATAATCAAGATCAGCCGGGTTAAAATACACCACGTCGTTAATGCGCGAGGAGGGAATATAGTTCAGGATTTTTTCCACGGAATCACCATGCGGATCTACAAAAGCTACGCCATTCCCCGCGACAATATCCTGCACAATCATATTTTCGATCATAGTGGTCTTACCCATGCCGGTTTTACCGATAATATAAACATGGCGGCGTCTATCATCTGTTTTGATGCCAAAAGCAACTTCCTTGTTTCTGAAATTTGTTCGCGCAAAAACGTTGATTTGCTCTTTTTCAGCCATATGTTATAGATCCGGAACTATTGGTAAATCTATCGGCGGTTGTTCTTTTTTGACCTGAACTTTTTCAACATTCGGAACCTTCACCGTCAGCATCGGGAAATGGATAAGAGTGGCGAGTTCTTCCGTGCTCATGATATTGGTTTTGGGGCCATGGAACCAAAAACGATTTTTCATAAAGCGAAAATATTTGCGTTTTCTCCACTCGAGACGGAATCTGGTAATTGGCTTCTCCCATTCCTTAAATAAATAGTAGTTGACTTTGGTCCAGCGTGCCAGATAAGGCTTAAGGGAATTGATATTTGCCGCGCCAAATGCTTTAAAAGCTCCGATGACGGCGCGAAGGATCAGGGTCGGGTTGTATTTCTCTTTCGGCGCCACATACATGCAGTGAATCTTAGTTTGATACGTCCAATGCGACAGCTTGGTTTCGATGAGGCCGATAGTCTGTTTCTCCGCTTCAGTCAAATGCAGCATAAGGCTAGGCGGTTCTTCTTTGTGGGCCGGCGCGTGCTCTGCGTCGGAGCGGATGAATAGATCGAGAAAGGGACCAATAATTTTTCCGAGAAAGCCCATGATCGGATCGCTGCCATGATGTCCGTCCTGAAACTCCGGCACGCCTTTTAATTTTTGCACAAACTCGTACCCATGTTCCTTCCAGTCATTCCCGATAGGTCGAAGAACAAACTGGATGACAAACATTTCGTAGGGGCTGATCTTGCCCAGCTCTTCCCATATCCCAGCCACCGGATCAACCATGGTTTCCGCGGTAGGGTGCTCAAAAAATTTGTAGGTTTTGATTGGGTATTCGTTGCGCCGGATGTAGCGGAATGTAAAAGCGAAAATGTCATAGGGCGAGGTGTTGGGGTCATAAGGAGGCAATTTAGTAAAATAGTCCTCCGCCTCGGTGATTTCTGCCGCTGGAAATTCGGAATAGATTGCCGCTTCTATCGAATCGCGGTGTTTTGGCAGACATCGGATATAGTTGCCAATTACCCCTCCGATACTCGTAATTTCCCAAGTGATCCATATTTGAAACTGCCCTTCTAGATGCGACTCTGCCCAGCTGATAGTTTCCTGAATGGAATGCAGCTGGTCAAAAATGTTTTCGAACGCCAGCGGACTCCTTTCGTTTTCCGGGGGCACGGTCACCTTCAGAAAAATCCATTTGAGGCTGTTGTACCACTCGATTTGAAGATGCTCAAGATAAAGCTCGTAAAACATATAAAGCATCGCGCCGGCAAAGATGATCCACCCGCCGTGCACCAGAAGCCATTCAGCTGTTCTGAGAACTTCTACTAAATCATTGTACATTGATATATTTATTTTCCGCGTTTTTGCGGAATTTGTTTTTGTTTGATAAGCCCACGATAATCGTGTTTCTTTTGACCACTCGCTGCTTGAAGACAGCTTCTATAATTTGTTCTTTTGATAATGGCTCGCCGGCCTTGCGAATAACCTCAGTGATAATATCCGCGACTACGCCTTTTTGATATCCCCATTCTGCAAGCGCGTATATGCCGCGACCGACCAGAACGAAACGCTTGTCTTTGATTAGCTCATTGTGCACTGATTCTTTGTGGGCAGTGCGGCTGTCAAAACCCTGTTTATTAATGAGTTCGGTGATTTTCGAGTAGTGTTCAGGTTTGCCAATGTGGGAAAGAATCAAAAATGCTTTATCGCCGACATCTTTGGGATTGATCTGCGCCCATGAGACGAGACCAATTTCGTCGTAGGGATTGCGGCCAAGCAGTTTTGAGACACTCATGTGGCTTTCGATCGCATCAACGGAAATATTTTCAAGTTCCGGAATGGCTAAACGCTCCTTGATGAGTTTTGCCAATTCTGACACAGGCAGGGGCTTGCCTTTTTCCCGCAAAATTTCCGCGGCTGCTTTGGATAGCAGTCCCAAAAATTCACGGTCAAACCCGGCCAGGTACCAGCTTTGATGATAATCAGCGCTTTCCCGGAGCAAGCCAAAGGCTGGCGCAAGATTGAGAATAAATGCGACACTTTGCTTCGCGGCGGCAGAGCTGTTTCCAGTCAGAAGCGATGACATGATCTGATTCTCTCTGGCTAGGTTTCCCCTATCTTCCACGATTTGAAATATCAGATCTACCCCTTTGCGTAAATTCTCCGGCATGGCCAGCTTTTGCAATTTTTTGAAAGCATCTTTTTCGATCTGTCTAATACGCTCGCGCGTTAGATTCAGTTTTTGCCCGATTTGCTCGAGGGTCAAGCTTTCGCCGTCCTCCAGCCCGTATCTGCCAACCAAAACCTGCCTTTCCCGTTCAGGAAGTTTGCTTAGATGATCCAGAACAGCGCCTTGCGGGTCGAATGTCCTGAGGACTTCGTTTTGCTGCGAAAAGCTTATGGTGTCGAGAATGCCGTGCGATGGCTCCTGTTCAGACTGTCCATCCACGCTCGTGTTGTTCTTCATGCTTGCTAGTATAGCATAAAAGCAAGCATTTGTCAAAAAAATCAGGGGACTACCTTTTTTGCCAAAGATACAGTATGGGGCTTGCGATAAAAATTGAGGAATAGGTTCCTACTACCACGCCAACCAGAAGCGCCAAGACAAAATAGAAAATCGTTCCTGCTCCGAACAGCAGCAAAGCGATCATCACGAAAATCAAAGAAGATCCGGTGTTGATTGATCTGGCGAGCGTGGAATAAATTGAAAAGTCAATTATTTTATCAAGCGGTTTGAATTTGTATTTACCCAGGCTCTCGCGAATACGGTCAAATACGACAATTGTGTCATGAACGCTGTAGCCGAAAACCGTGAGCAGCGCCGTTACAAACAGCGAATCAACATCTACACTCTTGTACCTTCCTAAAACGACAAACAGACCGACCGTTATGATCAGGTTATGCGCAAGCGTGATAATGACTGCGAAACCGAGCTTCCAGGAAGATATTTTGGCTTCTTTGGCGATTTCCGAAACTTTGCGAAACGAATAAGCAATATACAAAACAATACCGAGCACAACCAGCACAATTTGCAAATACGCTCTGTTTACCAGTTCTTTTCCGACGGCGGGACCGATTGAATCAAATCTTAGCTCTTGGAAATTTCCGAAGCGGTCGGAAATAGTTCTTTTGAAATTCGCGAGCGTCTCCCCTTCCAGCGGCCGGGTTTTGATAAACAAAATGGTTTCACTGGATGATTGAACTACTGCGTCGGAAAAGCCGCTGCTGGCCAGGTGTCCTCTGAGTTCCACAGGATTCACAGGTTTTTCAAATTGAATCTCCAGAAGCGAACCGCCGCGAAACTCGATACTGGGCTGCAGCCCCCAGGTAAAAAGTAAAACCAATGATGCTACGATGAGCGCGCCTGAGATCGCAAACCAGATTTTGTACGTTCTGATAACGCTAAACATTGTTTTTGAGCTGCATTAATCTTAGGAAAGTTCTGCTGACTATGAGCGCGGTAAACATAGATACCGCCACACCAATGCCAAGCGTGACCGCAAATCCGCGGATCAGACTGGATCCAAAATACCCCAATATAAACACGGTTATCAGCGATGACAGATTTGAATCCCTGATCGCGTTCCAGGCTCTCCTGAAACCCTCTTCCCTGGATTTTTCTTGCCCCTGGCCGTCCCTGACCTCTTCTTTGGTGCGTTCAAAAACTAGAATATTGGCGTCCACAGCCATGCCCACAGACAGAATAAAGCCCGCGATTCCAGCCAGGGTCAGAGTCATACCAAACAATTTGAAAATCGCGAGGCTGAGGAGAACGTAAATAACAAGCGCCGCAACAGCGATAAATCCCGGAAAGCGATAATAGCTGATCATAAACAAAGCGATCGCGATAAAACCTATCAGACCGGCCGCCGCGCTTTTACGCAAAGATTCCTGACCAAGCGAAGGCCCGACATTTTGCTGCTGAATCAGCTTGATTGGTACCGGAAGAGCGCCAGCGTTCAGACGTTCCACGAGCTGTCTGGCATCATCGCGCGTGAAATCGCCAGTGATTACCGCTTGTCCGGAAGTGATCTCCTGCTGAACTGTTGGCGCGGAGATCGGCTGCCCGTCGAGAAATATGGCGACTGGTCCCCCAATATTGCGTTTAGTTATTGCTGAAAATAACTGCTTGCCATCGTCATTGAACCGCAGGCTGATCTGGGGGATGCCAGAGCTTGGATCAAATACTATTTCTGATCGCTGCAGATGTTTTCCCGACAATCCTGTTGGTTTGAACTGCTGCAACATGTCGATTTGCGCGGGATCTTCCGGAGCTGCATAGTCTGGGTTCAGCTCGCGAAATTCTAAAAACGGAGTCTGCCCAATCTGCTTGATTGCTTCGTTGATATCTTTGACACCTGGGAGTTCAACAATCAAGCGATCCTTGCTCGCGACCTGTACCACAGGCTCAGTGACACCAAAAGCATTTACGCGTCGCTCAATGACCTCGCGTACACTGTCCATCGCGTCGTCGCGGTCGCCTTCCGGTATGTCGTGCAGATTCCCTTCATAGACAAGGTGTGTGCCGCCCTGCAGATCGAGTCCTAAACGGAACGGCAAAGTTTTGTTGATCTTCAGAAGCGGCAGCTTATCAAACACAATAAAGCCGGCGGTGACCGCCAGCAGCAGGATTGCTATAAATTTTATAAACAGTACACCCTTAGACATCTCCCGATATTATGCCAAAACCGGGCAGAAATGCCAAGGCCGCGGCTACCTTTTCGCTAGCAGTCGCTTCAGCTGGCAACTCTTTCCAGCACCTGCGACCTAGTCATAGTTTGCCTTGGCAAGGAGTTTTAGCGTCAGTGTTTTGGGCAGGCCCATAATGCTTTCTACCTCGCCATGTATTCTTTCGATAAACGGACTGAATAGCGGGTGCTCTACAGCGAAGCCACCAGCGCGATCAAGGACATTAACCTCCCTATTAGCGATTATTTTATCGAGCGAGTCCTCAGTGAATCTTTTAAAATCAACCGCAGCGACATCGACACCGGAAAAGTGCTGGTTGTTTATTGTATTTGTAACGACCACGGAGGTTACCGGTTTGACTGAAGCATTGGCGTAGCTTCTGAGCATTCGCTTCGCGTCTTCCGCGTCCTCCGGTTTTTCCAAGATGAGATCATTGAAGCTCACAACCTGGTCAGAAGTAATGATGATGGCCGGTTCGCGGATTTTGCCGAGAATAGCGTCGGCTTTAGCGTTGGCGAGAGCCAGCACTAATCGCTGGGGATCGTCGAGGCGAATAGCCTTCTCGTCAATATTCGGCGTTATTATTTCAAAGCTGAACCCCATGTCCTCCAGAATTTTTTTGCGCCTTGCTGAGGCCGAACCTAGTATGAGTTTCATTCCGAGACCAGGTGAAAATGCAAATACGTCACGTCTTGATAGCCTGGTCCGTTAGTGACCAGCTGATAGGTCGTAAGATTTTTATCCCTGATGATTCTTTGCGCAACCGCGATTGCGTCAAGCAGATAAACGCGTTCATCTTCGGAAACCTCGGCAATGTTTTTGATGTCTTTCTTCGGAACAATGACATAGTGATGCTTGGCTTTCGCGGCAGGATGAACCATGGCAACGGTCTTGTCTGTCTCATAAATCTTATCAGGGATATAATCGGCTGCGTATTTGACGCCAATGGAAGCAAGGAGCCCCAGCGCTTCGTTGGTTTGAAGGCAGGCCGGTTCGCAGTTTTGAAAATCCAGCGGCTGCCGGCGCTGTGTTTCTGAAAATAAATACGCTCCCCCGCCGATCCCGATCAGGAGCAACAGTAAGTAAAACAAAAATTTTCGAATCATTTATTTTTGCGAGATTAACTTTTGATGTTCATCAGTGTTAAGCATACCGCACTTTTTCCATTTTTTTCCACTGCCGCAGGGGCAAGGATCATTGCGGCCAATTTCTTTTCCTTCTGGGGTCAGCGCCTTTGTCTGTACCGCAGAAGTTCTACTCGATTCTTCTCTCGGCTTTACTTCTACCCTGAAAATAGTATAAACGATAGTGCGGTCAATAGCCCGCAGCATCTGCTCAAAAAGGCGCAGGCCATCCTGTTTGTATTCAATGAGCGGGTCTTTTTGCGCGTAACCGCGCAGCCGCACTGACTGGCGCAGGTGATCCATAGTGTCCAGATGCTCCATCCAGAAATTGTCCATAGTTTGCAGCGTGATAATTTTTTCGATCTCGCGCAGCAGTGGAGCGGTGAGATGTTCTTCTCTGTGCGAATAGAGTTTTCCAGTTGCCGTTGTCAAATCAGTTATCAACATCTCTGCGTCAGATTTCTTAACTTTCTCCTCAAACTCGGGACCGAGCGGAAAAATAGTATTCAAAGCCTTGATTCGAGTTTCAACGTCCTCCTCGGTGCTGACAATCGCCGTAATTTCCTGGTTGATCTTCTCCAAAATCTGTGCCCTGAGGTCGATCTCGCCCTTCAGAATTTTGCGGCGCCGGTTGTAGATGGTCTCGCGCTGCTTGTTGAGGACATCGTCAAAATCGAGGACGTGTTTTCGGGTATCAAAATTGAATCCCTCGATTTTTCGCTGAGCATTTTCGATGGATTTGCTGACGAGCGAATTTTCGATTGGCTGATCATCTGGAACGCCAAGGCTGTCCATCATTTTCTTCACGCGCTCACCGCCAAAAATCCTCATCAGATCATCATCAAGCGAAATAAAGAACTGTGACGAACCTGGATCGCCCTGACGACCGGCGCGTCCGCGCAGTTGGTTATCAATGCGTCTGGCTTCATGGCGCTCTGTGCCAAGGATGTGCAAGCCCCCCGCTTCTCTGACCTGTTTTGCTTCTCCTGCGCCGGGCGGGTTACCGCCAAGTAAAATGTCTACGCCGCGGCCTGCAATGTTTGTGGCCAGTGTGACTGCCCCAAGGCGTCCGGCCTGCGCGATAATGTGCGCTTCGCGCTCATGGTTCTTGGCATTCAAGACCTCGTGTTTAACTCCGGCTTTTTTGAGGAGCTGCGAGAGGTGTTCATTCCTCTCGATAGAAATCGTGCCGACTAGCATCGGCTGACCGGTGTTGTTGCGCTCTTTGATTTCTCTGATGATCGCCGTGAATTTTCCTGCTTCACTTTTGTAGACGCTATCAGGAAGATCTTTCCTGATCATGTCTTTGTTAGTGGGGATCTCTACCACGTCGAGCTTGTAGATTTTGTGGAACTCTTCCGCCTCGGTCTGGGCGGTTCCAGTCATGCCAGCAAGCTTTTTGTAAAGGCGGAAATAGTTCTGAAATGTTATAGTCGCGAGGGTTTTGGATTCCTGTTTAACCCGAACGTTTTCCTTGGCCTCAATGGCTTGATGTAAGCCCTCGGAGTAGCGCCGGCCGATCATCATGCGGCCGGTGAATTCATCGACGATGATGATTTCGCCGCCGCGCGATACATAATCTCGGTCAAGCTTGAACAAGGTTTGCGCGCGCAAGGCTACATCGGCATGGTGGCGAAGCTTAATATCGCTGTAGATTTCCTGCCCGTATTTCTTCTCGAGTTTTTCATATCCTTTCTCGGTATAGGTAACCTGGCGGTGCTTTTCCTCAAGCACATAGTCATCAGGCGACAGAGTTTTCGCAAATCCTGCAAACTCGCGGTAAAGATCTGTGCTTTCCACGTCAGGCGCGGAAATGATAAGCGGAGTCCTGGCCTCATCAATAAGAATAGAATCCACCTCGTCCACAATAGCGTAATGCAGCTCGCGCTGGACCATTTGTTTGAGCGACGGAGCCATGTTGTCCCTGAGATAATCAAAGCCAAATTCATTGTTCGTGCCGTAGAGAATATCAGCCGCGTAAGCTTGCTGCCGCGAGACAGGAATCATGTTCTCGACATCTACCTGCAGGATTTCTTCTTTTTCAGACTGAGCAGCGGCCGTTTTAGAATAGAGATACGAAGCCTCGTGACTGATCGCTGATACGCTCAAGCCCAGATAATCATAAACCTGTCCCATCCATGAAGCATCGCGCCGCGCCAGGTAATCGTTAACAGTTACCAGATGTACTCCTCTGCCGGCAAGAGCGTTGAGATAAATGGCTAAGGTCGCGGTCAAAGTTTTTCCTTCACCGGTGCGCATTTCCGTGACTTTGCCCTGATGCAGCATGATCGAGCCAATGAGCTGCACATCGTAGTGCCGCTGTTTGAGGGTTCGCTTGGCCGCTTCACGCACCGCGGCGAATGCTTCAGGAAGAATCTCGTCGAGAATTTTCTTTTGTTCGTCCCATTCTTTGCCTGCGAGCATATCCCGCCATTTTTTCGTTTGTTCTTTTAGCTGCTCGTGCGAAAAACTCTCGAATTTTGATTCGAGGCTGTTGATCTGATCTATTATTGTTTTTGCTGCTTTGACTGGGTTTTCAGTACCCAAAAGCTTGCCGAAAATGCCCATATGTTATGGGTAGATTGTACCTCAAATCGGGCATAAATTCAACGACTCAAGCGGCGGTTGAGCCGTTGACAATACTTGATTGTAAGTCTATTCTGATTAGCTACAACCTTGAGGAGGGTTCATGGAAAGAATCGCGATTGTTGATATTGCCTGCGGTTCGGTTTCTGACGGAGTGACTTGCCAAACGAGCGACATGCGAGATCGCGAAGCAGTGCGCGCAGCTCGAGAAGCGCTGGAGTCAACCAAGATACCCCCGTTGATAATTGTCACGGGCAGCGTACCGCGCACACCCGGTGGAGTCACACTGGCTCAGCTGAAAAAGCGGAATGTTGAAAAGCTTCTAGCTGAGCAGGGTCTGCAAAAAATTCCTGTTTTTATTGCCGAGCAGGGATATGATTCATTTTCTGAAGCGCGTTCGATTACCAGTCTGCTGCGCCTATCTGATTTCACCGCTTTTACCTTAGTCAGTTCGCACTGGTACATGCCATACGGCGGTGAGATATGGCAGCGGCGGGCGGAGGAAAACAAACTTTGCATGACGGCCTGGAGCGTTGTAACTCCGACCGGAGCAAAGACGAGAAAAATCTACCGGCGCAACAGCCGGATTCTCAAAGCCGCAATCGTACTGCGAATGGAACCGCTGTTAGAATTTTTTGTCGGTCTTCAGACCTCAAGACGAAAAACAAAGGGGTTCACATGGACCGGCTGCGACTAAAAACAATTGCTTTGACCCGCTCGAGGTAAATCTTCGGCGGGTCAATTGTTTTTACCTCTGGCTTTTGCGAAAGCCGGCGGCCCGGGCTTCGGCTTCGCTGTCAAAACACATCTCGGGAACAGTGCGGTTGTAAAATGACCCGCCGGGCATGTGGTAGATTTTTGAATTGGACGAAATATTGCCTTTGATTTTGCCAGTGCAGTCCGCGCTATCAGTGCTTGCGCCCGCTACTTGACCATTTTCGTTTAATGATTGCGAAACCGCAGTGTTTAGAGTATCATTAATTTTAGTTAAATCGATTGCTGGTTCTTCGATCGTTATCTCAGGAGGTTTTGGATTGTTGTAAAATTGGCCGAGTCCAAAAAACAAGCCAGCAGTCAGAAGATATCCTATCACCAGAGCAATTTTTTGCTCGCTACCCCTAACCTTTGACATGAAATTCAAATACGCCTTCAACCTGGGACGGGTGTTCACGTTATCACTGGCAGAGTTGTTTGCGGTGTTTGAAAACATGCGTTTGAATTTTCGCCTCGTGGATCTGTACCGCGAGGTTTTGATTATCGAAACAGAAGAGCGCCTCGATGCGGTGAAGCTGCAAAAGCTGCTGGGGGGAACTATCAAGATCATGCAGGTCATAGATTCGCTCGGACGCAAGGCGCGGCTTACCCCGTCGTTGGTCTTCAAAGATTATTTTGACGCAAAACAGCTCAAAGAGCAATTTCTGGCGAATTATTCCGGCAAAATACAAATTGGCATCTCCTACTACCCGCTAGCAAATCCCAGTGAACTGCCGATCCGCGGCGACAACAAGCGCTTGGGTTTTGCTATCAAGCAGATTTTAACCGCGGCCGGCTATTCGGTTCGTCTGGTACTGCCGCAGATGGGAGGGCTGGCTTTGCCGTCTGTCGTGGTCACAAACGAGCATCTGCTTGAAAAGGGCGCGGAAATGGCTTTTTTGGTTGGACAGGAACGGGTCTACCTTGCAAAAACCTTGATAGTGCAAAATTTTGAAGACTACGGCCGCCGTGATTACCAGCGTCCAGCAAGAGACATGAATGTGGGTATGCTTCCCCCAAAAGTAGCACAGGTCATGATCAACCTTGCCCAGCTGCCGATGGGCACAACTAACCTCAAACACGCAGTGCTGGACCCGTTTGTGGGCGCCGGCACGGTGATTCAGGAAGCGCTGATCATGGGATACAAAGGAATCGGCTCAGATATTTCCCCCAAATCAATAGAGAACGCGGAGAAAAACCTCGAATGGATTAAAAACCGCTACAAGCTCCCGCCAGGACGTTTTGAGCTCATGGTTACGGATGCCAAGCATTTGGCGGAGAATCTGCCCAAGCTCGAGATAGACGCGGTCGTTACCGAAGCCACTCTGGGGCCAGCGTATTCAACCGTGCCAAAGCAGGATGTGATAGACAAGAATTTCAAAGAGCTTGGGGATATTTACACAGGCACTTTCAAATCCCTCCGGCAGATTTTGCCAGCAGGGAAAAAAGTGGTCATAGCCATCCCTGCCTACCGGACTGCTGCCGGTTACCAGTATTTCCCAGGTGTTGACAACCTCCTCAAATTGGGTTACGATGTCGTCACTCCTTTGCCGGAGATTGTGACGGAAAAATACGGATTTTTGCAGGTCACTCCCCGCCAAACCATAATCTACGACCGCAAGGAGCAGTTTGTCTCAAGGGAAATCTTTATATTTAAAACAATTTAAGAAGACATGGCTCATAAAAAGGCCGGCGGAAGTACAAGCTTAGGACGCGATTCAATCTCAAAACGCTTGGGCGTGAAGATTTTTGGCGGCCAAAAAGTTAACGCCGGTAATGTTATCATCAGACAGCGCGGCACCAAATACGGCCCCGGAACAAATGTCAGAATTGGTTCAGATGACACTCTCTACGCAGTCAAAGGCGGTACTGTCCAGTTTAAATCAAAAAAGACCAAGCGCTTCGACCGCGGCCTGGTTACGAAAACAATCGTCAGCGTAGTCTGAAACTACGCTGATTTTTTAACAGCAGCTTTGATAAACCCATCAAACAGGGCCTGCGGTTTCCAGGGACGACTGTTAAACTCCGGATGAAACTGTACCCCTAAAAACCAGGGGTGCAGTTTTGGGCGCAGTTCAGATATTTCAACGAGGTCTTTCTTCGGATAGATACCAGAGAATATCATACCGTGCTTCTCCAGATCGTTGCGGTACTTGTTGTTGACCTCATAGCGGTGGCGGTGCCGCTCCACTACGCTGCCGGTTTTATAGGCGTCAAAGGCTAATGTGCCTTTTATGATTTTGCATGGATAGTCCCCTAACCTCATAGTCGCGCCGAAATTTTTGTCAGCGAGATTTTTCTTTTGCTCCTCCATCACGTCGATCACAGGGTATTTAGTATTACGGTCAACCTCCGTGGAATTGGCGCCGCCCATTTTTGCCACGTTTCTGGCGAACTCTACCACTGCCAATTGCATACCATAGCAAAGACCGAAATACGGGATCTTTTTCTCACGGGCGAATTTTATGGCTGCAAGGATTCCTTCTACTCCCCTGCCCCCAAATCCGCCCGGCACGAGAATCCCATCCATTTTCGCAAGCTTGCCGACACTGCTCGGATTTTTTTCGAAATCTTCGGAATTGATCCAGTGAAGCTTAGGGACCCGGTTATTGGCCCACGCTGAGTGCCGCAGAGATTCCACTACGGAAATGTACGAGTCGACAAGCGTGTAATCTCCAGTGTTGAAATATTTGCCTACCACGCCGATATTTAGCGGAAGCTTCGCATTCTTGATCTTGCGGACCAGGGCTTTCCAGTCCCGCAAATCCTGTTTTCTGGGACGCATGCCGAATTTTTCTAAAATTTTATCCCCAAACCGATCCTTTTCCATAATCAGCGGCACTTCATAGATAGATTCAGCATCGGGCGCAGAGATGACGTCTCCCGGAGCAACACTGCACAGAAGGGACAACTTTTGTTTGCGTTTTTCGTCCATAGGCAGCTCTGAGCGGCCAATGATAAAATCAGGCTGAATGCCAGCGGAATTCAAAGTCCGAACCGCATACTGCGTTGGTTTGGTTTTCATTTCTCCGACCATTTTCGGCACAGGCAAGTAGCTAACCAAAGCGAACTGGACACGGCCCGGATTCTGGAGTTTCAGCATACGTCCCGCTTCAAGGAATAAAACGTTTTGATATTCGCCTACAGTGCCGCCGATTTCTACTATCACAAAATCTGGATTGCCTTTTTTGGCAATGACATTGATACGTCTGATAATCTCATTCGGAATATCAGGGACCACCTCGACGTCCTCGCCTTTGTATTCGAGATTACGTTCGCGCCTGATCACCTCCTGATATATCTGGCCGGTAGTGACATAATTATCGCGGGTTGAAAGATTCCCGGTAAACCGTTCGTAGTTGCCGAGGTCCTGGTCTGCTTCTATGCCATCGCTGCCTACAAAGACTTCGCCGTGTTCGGTTGGACGCATGGTGCCAGCGTCAATGTTCACATACATATCACATTTGATCATGCCAACTCTGTAACCCTTGGACAGCAAAATACGGCCGATACTGGCCGTAGTTACTCCTTTGCCTACCGAGGACATCACTCCTCCGATAACAAAGATATATCGAGTTTGGCTATGGTTAGTCTGTGCTTGTTTGGCCATTATTTTGACGCGGTTACAATCACCTTGGTTTTAGCTTTGCCCACCGAATGGATTTCAAGAGTGATCTCGTGCTCTCCGGCGTTTTTTATAGGAGAATATTCATCCAGACGCAGGTTTTTTAGCGTCGCGTCTCCCTGCTCGATTTTAGCGAGTATTTCTGATTTTTTCAAGCCCGCATAAAGATGCCCGTTTTTGCCAGCCGGCAGCTGGAACTCATAGATCCTTTTGGCGGCCGTTTCAAGAGCTTTTAGGCGTCTTTTTGCCTCTTCGCCTGATTTCCTGTCTTTGTCCTGAGCAGCCCGTACCAGCTCTTCGGTGGCTGGTTTTCCTAGCCCCGCAGGCAGTAAAAAGTTGCGGGCATAGCCGTCCGAGACCTCTTTCACGTCTCCCTGGCGCCCAATTTTTTTGACGTCCTTTAGAAGAATGATGCGCATCAGATTCGCAGATACCTGCGGACTACGATCATGGATGAAAGCACTCCGAGTATCATGCCAGTAACCAGCAGCAGCGCGAACAGCAGGGCAAAATTTAAACCAAGGTAATCAAATCTCGCTATATCGAGCTCCAGGAAACCGGTGATCTTTGGCGTGGCAAGATATAGCACTGGATAAAGCACGACCGCTGTAACAATAGCGCCGGCAAGCCCATATAGTATTCCTTCAACAATAAACGGGCCGCGGATATACCAGTTACTTGCTCCCACGAGCCTCATGATTTCTATTTCTTCCCTGCGGTTATAGATAGTGAGTCGGATCGTGTTAAACATGACAATGACGGTAATCGCGCTAAAGATCAGGGTCATGGCCAACCCCAGGTTTTCCACGCCGCCCGTGATGCGGTCAAGCCGCTCTACGATATCGCGTTTGTCCGTGATTTTTTTCACGTAAGGCGTGAGCTTCTCATCTTCAAACATATTGATAATCTGCGGGTAATCTTCCAGACTGTTGACCCGGATAGCCAGCGAGGCTGGAAATGGGTTTTCCGCGTCTGTGAACTGTTCGACGGACTCGATGAGGAGCGGTTCGTCCTGGTGGAGTTCTTTGAATTTTTCCCGGGCATCAACCGAAGGAATGAACGTGACTCCCCTTACTTGAGGAAGGAGAGCGACCTGCTTCTCTATCTGTTTGATCACCGGTTCGGTCGCGTCAAGCTTAAAATAGACGCTGATATCCACCTTTTGCTGAATCGTCTCAAGCGAGATCGCGGTCAGGGTATTTAAAATGAGGAGGCTGGCGATAATAAACAGGGTAATAACCATGACCGATGTTGCCGCGAGCGACAGCCAGAAATTTCGCGAATAGTTCAGCGCTCCGTTTTTGAATATGCGGTAAAAAGTGATTCGGTTCACCCTGTTAGAAACTCCATAAATTAATATTATGACGGTTAACCATATAGCAAGGTATTCACGTGGACGCCTCCAGCCGATATTTGCCCTGAGCCACATCAGAAACCAGCTTGCCCGACTCGAGCACTACCACGCGCTTTTTGATCTTATCCACGAGCTCTCTGGCGTGGGTGGCTAAAATGATTGTTGTGCCCATTTCATTAATCTTGCGAAGCAGGGTCAGAATTTCCAGGGCATTGACCTCATCAAGGTTACCGGTTGGTTCGTCTGCCAAAAGCAGCAGTGGTCTGTGAGCGAGCGCTCGGGCAATGGCTACGCGTTGCTTTTCTCCGCCGGAAAGCTGGTCAGGAAACGCTCCTGCTTTGTTTTCGAGGCCCACAAGGCCCAGGAACTGCGGGACTTCTACCTCAATCTGCGGTCGCGGCATACCATCAACCTCCATAGCGTAGGATACGTTTTCAAAAGCGGTCCTTGTCGGCAAAAGTTTCATGTCCTGAAACACCACGCCAATCTTGCGGCGCAGATATGGAATATCTTTTGGCGCGATCCGGGAAATGTCTATGTCCTCGATAAAAATGGTACCCAGGGACGGAGTATCTTCTCGGATGATTAGCTTTAACAGAGTGGATTTGCCAGCGCCGCTCTTGCCGACAATGGAAATAAAATCCCCAGGGAGAATTTCAAAATCCAAGTCATCCAGCGCTTTCGTGCCGTTGTCATATATTTTTGAAACGTGATCGAATTTGATCATCTTGAATATTATTTACTGCTTTCCAAATATTTTTCAACAAAATTTTCGAGGTGGCCGTCCAATATCTCATCAATGTTGCTGGTTTCGAGTCCGGTGCGGTGATCTTTGACGAGTTGATACGGATGCATGGTGTAGCTTCGGATCTGATTGCCCCACTCCGCGCTTTTGTACTCTCCTCGAAGTTCCAGTTTTTTTTCGATCTGCTTTTCTTCGTCGAGCTTTTTGAGCTTGGCTGTGAGGATTTTCATGGCCTGTTCTTTGTTCTGGGTCTGGCTGCGCTCGTTTTGGATGGAGACTGTTATGCCGGTAGGGATATGCGTGAGGCGGATCGCTGAATACGTAGTGTTCACTGACTGTCCGCCGTGCCCGGACGCGGTCTTGGCTTCGACTTTTAGTTCCTTGGGATCAAGCTTCAGCTCTTCCTGGGTTTCCAATACAGGCAAAACCTCGACAAGCGCAAACGATGTCTCTCTGGTGTGAGCTGGGTTGAACGGCGAAAGCCTGATCAAACGGTGCACACCAGCCTCGCTTTTGAGATATCCGTATGCATAGCTGCCGCGAACCTCAAACATGGCGCTCTTGATGCCGCCTTCAGGGTTGCGATTGTTGTCGATAAGCATTGTTTTGAAACCTTTCTTCTCAGTAAATCTCAAATACATTCGCAGTAAAATTTCTGCCCAATCCTGGGCGTCGAGCCCGCCCGCGCCAGAGTGTATCGAAACTATGGCATCATGGTCATCGTATTTATCGCTGAAAAAGGTGCTTATGCGCGTTTCCTCATATCTGCGTTTCAGATCACTGTAGAGTTTCTCCAGCTCTTTTTCATCCTCTCCCAATTTAGCGAGCTCTGAAAGCTCCGAGATATCTTTTTCGAGCGTCTCCCAAAATTCAACTTGATTTTTGAGCCCAGCCAGCTTCTTGCTTGTTTCCTGCGCTTTTCGGTTATCGTTCCAAAAACCGCTCTGAGTTGTTTGTTCTTCCAATTCTAGGATTTTCTGTTTCTTTTGGGACAGCTCAAAGATGCCCCCGTAGGTCTTCTATCGAAGACCTTAGCTCTGCGATGCGGCTCGATAAGGTCGTGTCATTCATATTAACCATTTTATCGAATTTTCTCGTATTTGGCAAAGGTGAAGCCTTCGTGAGGTTCTTCCTCTACCTTGTTCCAAATTGCAGAATCAATCAGAGGGAAAAATACGTCGCCACCTGAATCCATCTCAACGTGAGTGATATAAAGCGCATTAGCTTGATCAATGGTCTGCGCAAAAATTTGTCCGCCGCCGATAACGAAGATGTCATCAGATTTTAATTCCGCAAGTGCCGAGCCCAAGTCATTAAAGACCAATACACCCCCCGGTACTTTGCAATCCTTGTTGGAAGTAATAACTACATTTTTTCGTTTTGGCAGCGGCTTGCCATTGCGCGACATGATCGATTCAAAAGTCTTACGGCCCATGAGCACTGTCTTGCCTGTAGTCAATGCTTTAAAACGCTTAAGATCTTCCGGGAGATACCACGGAAGATCATTTTCCTTTCCTATCACGAAATTTTTGTCTACAGCAGCGATAAGTATTATTGGCATATTGCTACAAAAACGACGATCGTTGCATTTGTGGCAATCGGCTCCTAAACTGCGATCGGAGCCTTGATTGCTGGATGCGGATCATAATTTTCCAGGGTAAAATCTTCGTGTTTGAAACCGAAGAGCGATTTTATTTCGGGATTTAATTTCATTGTCGGCAGCGCGCGCGGGGATCGACTCAACTGTTCCCTTACCTGCTCAAAATGATTCGCATAAATATGGGTATCGCCAAGCGTATGCACAAAGGTGCCGGGCTGAAGTCCCGTGACCTGCGCCATCATCATCGTCAGGAGCGCGTATGAGGCAATGTTGAATGGCACGCCCAGGAATACGTCAGCGGAGCGCTGATAAAGCTGGCAGGACAGCTTGCCGTCCGCTATGTAAAACTGAAACAGGCAATGGCAGGGGGGAAGAGCCATTTTGGGTATCTCAGCGACATTCCAGGCTGAAAGAATGATCCTGCGCGATTTTGGATCGTTTTGAATCAAATCCAGGATCTGCTGTATCTGGTCAATCTCTTTGCCGTCCGCAGTTTTCCACCGCCGCCATTGCGCGCCATAGACAGGACCAAGCTCGCCATTTTTGTCCGCCCACTCATCCCAGATTTTTACGCCATTCTCTTGCAGATATTTAATGTTCGTGTCGCCCTTGAGGAACCACAACAATTCGTGAATGATGGATTTGAAATGCAGTTTTTTGGTGGTGAGCGCGGGAAACCCTTCAGACAAATCAAAGCGCATCTGGTGGCCAAAGATGCTCCTCGTGCCAGTGCCGGTCCGGTCAGGGCGATCGGTCCCCTCTTCCATTATTTTTTTGAGCAGATCTAAGTATTGTTGCATCGTCGCAATCGGTATTACCTTCGCCGCCTGCTCCGCAGACCTGCTACGGTATACTTATTGCTCCTCTTTCCAAAAGCGCGTGCTCCCCGTTCGACAAGCTCAGGGTGCGCTACTCGTTTTTGGAATCTTAATGTAAAATCTTAATCACCTCTTGCCAGATATCTTCGGCGACTTTTTCTTTATCTTGATTGGCATCCACGATTTTCCAGCCGAATTCGGCGGCAAGCTCCTTGTGGATTGCATCAACTTTATTTATAAACCCTGCATCTGTTTCGTGCAAATGGTCTTTTTCTATGCTTGATTCAAAGCGCTTGCCGCCAAGCAAAATGGCAATGTCCTCGAAATTAAATTTCCTGTTAATCTCCAGCAAAAAATCCTTATCCACGCCCCCGCCAATGCCCCAGGCCACTCCCGTACCCCAATAATCTTCCGCTACCACGTCGCGACCTGATTCGAGGTCCATCTTCAGGGTAGGTTCATACTGCTCCCTGTTCTTCGCATAAAGGATTTGCGCGTCTTTGGCTGTGAGCTTGTCAGGGTTGCCGCCTCGTAAATAACTGTTCAGGGCTGGACCGGTTGGCTCGAGATCATAGATCGGATATTTGAGATATTTTGCTTTTCTGCCAGCCGAGTTCAGCCTTTCGACAAGGATCCTGGCCTGGGTGCTTTTGCCAAGGTTATTGATTCCATAAAGAACTATCAGCTTGCCGGTCATTTTACCAGGGCGCTAACTATTACGAGCACAACAAACGGGAGGGGCAGTACGCAAACCCCAAATAAAGACCAGTGCTTGCCGTCCATGTCTTTGGCATGCGCGACAATGCTAAGGATAAGACTGAACGCCATGCTAAAAAAACCAATCACTACTGCGGCTATGACCCAGCCAGCGCTCCTGATCGCGGGAATAAAAACAAAAAAGATCGCCAGCGCAGAAGGAAAGAGTCCTGCCATAAATCCCACGATTCCCCAGTTTATTTTTTTGCTGCTTTCGTGACGCTGCTCTGACATGCTAATTTGCGCCCGTGCTACCAAAGCCTCCTCGGGAATCCACCCTTACCTCATCAACCTCTTCCCAATCAGCCTGGTTAACTGGAATAAATAACCCCTGCGCAATTCGTTCGCCCTTTTCCACGGTAACTGACTCCACACCCGGATTCCACAAGATGAGTCCAATCTCATCCTCTGGCCCCGAAAAGTCCCGATCAATTACCCCCATTGCGTTCGCGAGCATAAGTCCTTTTTTGAGAAATAGGCTGGAACGAGCTAACACGGCGAGAAAATAACCGCGGGGGGCTTCGATGATGTTGTTGGAGGAAATAATTTTTACTTCCTTTGGCCCGATAGTCACCGATTCTCTGCAAAAAAAATCGAAACCGGCAGATTCTTTGGTTTTGTAACCAGGCAGTGCGACCGCTTTATCGATTCGCTTGATCTTAACCTTCATTGTTATCTGAAGTTATTTTACTCCCCACTGGGTCGTGCTGGAATTTATATTTGGAGCTTTCACGTTTAGTATAGGGTTGCGCCGTCTCTGAGGACAGCTCTTCGAACAACAGCTGGCAGACGCGCATCTCCGGATAAACGCGGACCGGGACGAGGCCAATGTTGCTGATCTCCAGGACGAGATTGCCTTTCCAGCCTGGGTCGAATTTACCTGCAGTAGAGTGAATGACAATCCCCAATCTTCCCAAACTGGAACGACCCTCGAGTCTGCCTGCGAGGTTGTTTGGAATCTCTACGGATTCGAGGGTAGTTGCCAGCATGAATTCGCCGGGGTGGATAGTGAAAGGCTCGTGGTTTTGCTTGTTGATGAGACTCGTGAGATTCTGAAACGTGTCTGGCTGCTGAACGTCGATGTACGGCTGTTCTGTGCGCTTAAAAACCATGAACTGATGACCGAGCCGCAAATCTATAGACATGGGGCCCAAGGCAACATTCAAATCAGGCATAGGGCTGATCTTGATCTCGCCGCTTTCAAACTTGGTTTTGATATCTTTGTCCGAGAGAATCATTAAATAACCCTTAGCTTACTCGCTTTCTAGCTTATTAGATTATAATCTATAAAATCAAACACCTCAACCGCGGTTGAGGTGTTTCTAAAAAGCTAGTTAGCTGGTAAGCTAATTGCCTACCCTGATTCCCGGACCCATTGAGCTTGAAAGCGTAATGGAGGCGACGAACTCTTTTTTAACAGACGTGGGTTTAGCGCGGTGAATGGCTTCCTTGAGGGTTTTAAAATTCTCAATCAATTTCTGCTCATCAAACGAAACCTTGCCAATAACCTGATGAATATTTCCGGAATCATCGGTTTTAACATCAATCTTTGACCCGGATTTGAGATCTTTTACCATTTGGGAAATATTATCGCCAACTGTACCGGCCTTGGGACTTGGCATGAGGCCGCGCTGCCCCAGGATCTTGGCAATAGCCGCAAGTGATTTCATCATAGAACCATCCGCGACCGCTATATCAAAATCGGTTTTTTCGGTTTGCCTGATCTGCTTCACGAGATCTTCGCCGCCCACGACATCCGCCCCCGCAGCTGCGGCTTCTTTTTCCTTCGCCGGACTAACGAACACGGCGACGCGCAGAGTTTTTCCAATGCCATGCGGCAGAGAAATCTGGCTTCTAAGCTTTTGGTCAGTCTGCTTTGGATCGATATTCAGGCGGAAATGAACCTCAACTGAGGCATCAAATTTGACTGTGGATGTCTGCTTAACAAGCCTCACTGCTTCCTCAAGCGAGTAAAGTTTTTCGCGATCAACCAGTTTCAGAGATTCTGCTAACCGTTTAGACATTTGGTATATCCTTGTCATCTTTCACTTTGCCCCAGTGATAGAACCACACTGGCAAACCTACGAGTATAAATGCCAGGCTGTTCGCAGCCTGGTTCTGGCGGCGGGCTGAGCGCTCTTCTTTACGCTGCGCGTCGCATTCGTCTTTTGAAAGCTCTCTCGGCGATTCCCCTTCTTTGATAGGCGCTCGGCTGTATTCATAACAGGGTCCCGCGTAGAACTGATCATCAGCCTTGGTAAAGACGTAGGTCTTAAGGCCTAGGTTCAAAAGCTGGACAGATCCTATCAGAACCAATACTAAACCGATAAGGCTCGTGAGGTACAAATATACGCGGCGCAATGTAATGTTCATGTTGTTATTATTAAAATTTATTTATCAATTTCAGCGCCCATGGATCTGGCGGTCCCGGCTACGATTCGCTCAGCAGCTTCAATGTCATTGGCGTTAAGATCCTGCATTTTGCTTTCCGCGATCTGGCGAAGCTGTGCTTTGGAGAGCTTGCCAATCTTGTTCTTCAGCGGGTTAGCAGCGCCCTTTTGGACCTTGAGTGCTTTGCGAATCATGTCCGAAACCGGCGGAGTTTTGAATTCCAGCGCAAAACTGCGGTCCTCAAAAATCGTGATGATAACCGGAATGACAGAATCACCTTTATCCCTGGTGCCGTCATTAAATTTATTGCAGAAATCCATCAGGTTGATGCCGTGGGGACCAAGCGCGGTTCCGACCGGAGGCGCCGGGTTGGCTTTACCCGCCGGGATTTGGAGCTTTAATGTAGCTTTGATTTTCTTAGCCATAGTTATTTGTCCTTACTAAATCTTTTTAGCTTGTAAGAAATCTAGTTCAACCGGGGTTTCTCGGCCAAAGATCGAAATGAGCACTTTGATCTTGCCTTTGGCTTCGTCGATCTCGGAAACCTTGCCTTCGTAGCCTTTGAACGGACCGTCTGTAATGCGGACCAGGTCATGGACGACAAATTCTATCTTGTACTTCGGCTCCTCGAGGCCCATTCGCTTCTGAATAACCTTGACCTCTTCGTCTGAAATAGGTGTTGGGATTGTACCAGAACCGACGAAGCCTGTCACGTTGGGGGTGTTTCGGACCACATACCAGGAATCATCAGTAACGATCATGCTGACGAGCACGTATCCTGGGAAAATTTTCTCCTCCACGGTCGAGCGCTTACCCTCGCGAATCTTGATCTTTTTTTCTTTCGGCACAATGACCTCAAAAATCTTGTCGTCCATGCCCATGGACTCGATTCTCTGCTTGAGGTTATTTACCACAGAATCTTCATACCCAGAATAGGTATGAAGGACGTACCAATGTTTTTCACCTGTTGTAACTTGCCTCGGCATATTATCTGTTTATCTGTTGACCAGAAAGCCAATTAATTTGGCAAGGCCGAAATCTATGAGACCAAGAAACACGGCGACAATCGCGCAGAACAGCGCAACAATGCCCGTCATTTTGAATGCTTCTCGTCTGGACGGCCAGACAACCTTGCCTAGCTCAAGCTTTACTTCTCTAAAAAATTGTACGATTCTTCCCATAAATTGCCTGTTTAAGCCAAAATTAAGCTTTTTTAAAAGGCCTTTCGCGGCCTTTTATTTAACTGCGGTCATTATACCATAGCAGTTGGAATAAACGCAAATGTAGGGCCATTTGGTTCTTAAATGTCCAAATTCTTTACGGCCTTGGCATGAGTTTGGATGAACTTTTTTCTCGGTAACACCTCGTCGCCCATGAGCGTCTCGAAAATATCTGAAGCTTTCTCCGCGTCCTGAATCTTTACCTGATGCATCACGCGGTTTTGCGGGTCCATGGTTGTTTCCCAAAGCTGCTCCGGGTTCATTTCCCCCAAGCCTTTATAGCGCTGAACATACCAGTTCTTGTTTTTGTCTTCGGCAAGTATTTCGTCTCGCTCGGCATCGCTAAATGTATAGTGCACTTCTTTTCCTGACTGCATGCGAAATAGTGGCGGCTGAGCAATGTAAAGATAGCCGTTTTTGATGATGTCGTTAAAATACCGATAAAAAAATGTCAGTAGAAGGGTTCTGATATGAGCCCCGTCAACGTCAGCATCAGTCATGATAATGATTCTGTGGTAGCGAAGCTTTGCTACGTCATACTGCTCTCCTACTCCGGCACCCATAGCTATAATCAAATTTTTGACTTGTTCGTTGCCGAGCATTTTATCGAGCCGAGCTCTCTCTACGTTTAGAATTTTACCGCGCAAAGGCAGAATCGCCTGGAATTTACGGTCTCTCCCCTGCTTAGCGCTGCCTCCGGCAGAATCTCCCTCTACAATGTAGAGCTCGCATTTTGCAGGATCTGATTCACTGCAGTCAGCGAGCTTCCCTGGCAGAGTCAGTCCATCGAGGACGCCTTTGCGGATAACCGCGTCTCTGGCCGCTCTGGCAGCCAATCTTGCTCTGGCAGCCAGCGAGACCTTTTCTACAATCTTGGCGCCATCTTTGGGATGTTCTTCAAGGTATATCTCCAGGCCGTCACCGACAACCTGTTCCACTATCGTTCTGACTTCGGCATTACCCAGCTTGGCTTTGGTCTGCCCTTCAAACTGTGGATTAGGCAGCTTCACGCTTATCACCGCGGTAAGCCCTTCGCGCATGTCTTCGCCGGTCAGTTTATCCGACTCCTTCACGTGCCCGTTTTTGATGGCAAAATTGTTGATGCACCTGGTCAGAGCGGATTTGAAACCGGTAACGTGCATGCCGCCCTCTGGCGTGTGGATGTTGTTAGCGAAAGCGAGCATGGTTTCGGAAAAATCAGTGGTATACTGTACCGCAACTTCAACCTGGACATCGCTTACAACCTTCGAAAGGTATATCGGCGCGTTGATCGGTGTTTTCTTGCGGTTTATCTGCTGCACATAAGAAACAATGCCGCCTTCAAAATAATACTGATACATAAAGCCGGACCGCTCATCGACGATTTTGATGCGTACGCCGCTGGTTAGATATGACTGTTGGCGGTAATGGTCAAGCACTGTTTTTAGATCAAACTCGTTTACGCTGAAAATCTGCGTGTCAGGTTTATAAGAAATACGCGTGCCTTTTTGCCACGGGTCGCTTGGCGGCACTTTTCCGGCCATTTTGATTTTGCTCTTTGGCTTGCCGCGCGCATATTCCTGCGTGTAAATCTTGCCATCCCGGCGAACCTCGGCTCTCAGCCACTCGGAAAGCGCGTTTACCACGGACACACCGACGCCATGCAGACCCCCAGAGACTTTGTAACCTGAAGCATCGCCGCCAAATTTACCACCAGCGTGCAGCACTGTCAGGACGGTCTCTAGGGCAGATTTCTTGGTTTGCCTGTGCACATCAACTGGAATGCCGCGGCCATCGTCAGTAACAGTGGCAGAGTTGTCTTTGTGGATCACAATCTCGATTTGCCTGGCGTGCCCGGCCATTGCCTCATCAATGGAGTTGTCTACCACCTCTTTGAGCAAATGGTGAAAACCTTCGGTCGCGGTGTTGCCGATGTACATTCCAGGGCGCTTGCGGACGGGCTCGAGACCCTCGAGAACAGTGATTTGTTCCGCGCTATATTCAGTATTTGGTTTCTTTTCGTCTTTGGCCATCCCTCACCCTTTCCTTACTCTGCTAGTTATATCTTGTTAATATTATACACTTTGATAAGCTTTAATCCTACCCGAAAGGGTGAGGGATTATCTTAGCTCGGCATTAAACTGCTTTTTGGTCTCTTCATAGAGTCTGTTTTGAAGCGGTTCAACCTCTTCGGTTTTGAGGGTCCGTTCTGGGCTTCGGTAAATAACGCGGTATGTATAGCTCCTTTTATCTGAGCCGAATTTTTTCGCATCCTCGTATTTATCCAGCAGCTCTACCTGTTCAACCAGGTCGCCGCCGATCTCACGGATGAGATCAAAATAGTCATTGGGAACGAAACTTTTATCTACCACAAAGGAAATATCTCGGGTAATCGGCGGGTATTTCGAAACCTCTTTAAATTTATTGCCAAGCTTCAGCTGCTTTTTGACGCGTTCATCCTGGGACCAGAGAAGCCTTATGTCAGGTATGTCCATGGAAATCATGGCAAACCTCTCAATGCCTGGACCGAACGCCCAGCCGGTCCATTTTTCAGGATCCACACCTAATTTTTCAAACACGCTGCCTTTGACTATTCCGGAACCAACAACCTCGAGCCATTTATCGCCTTTTTGAATCTCCATCTCAAGCGACGGATCAGTATACGGAAACGTATCGGGGTTAAACCGGTATTTCACGCCGTCCCCAAAAATCGCCTTTGCGTAGTCAGCGAGAGATGCCTTCAGATCTTCAATCGTAATGACCTTTTTATCTTTGGGCGACAAATACCAGGCATCCATCTGATGGAAGACATTCATATGCCTGTTATCGAGCTCATCTTTACGGTACACTTTTCCGTAGGAAAAACACCCAACCGGTTCACCAGCTTCCATGCGTTTTTTTACACCCGGGTCTTGCAGGTAGTAATACCACATCACTGTCGTATGCGTGCGCAGGATATGGTTGTCATCAACATAATAAGTATCAGAGCGCGAACGCGCCGGGTGGTCAGGGGCAAAATCAAATAAATCAAAACTTATGTCAGTCGGCACGATTTCCGGTACTTCGATCACGTCAAATCCCTGAAATGATGGCGCCGCCAAAACGCGCCCCACGATTTCGCAGATCGGACTCCCGGGAGTGCGCGATAAATCCGGCATATTCAAATAACGTTTGAGGCGGTTTGCCGGGGCGTCATTTTTGTTTTCTAATTCTTTTTTTAGCCTATCTTCGTCTTCTGATTTAACAACAATGTTGGCCATTGATTATCGAAATTTAAAACTGTTAACTATTCCGGTGTAATACTGATCGAGCGCAGCAGAATCACTGCAGTTCCATGTTATTGCAATTACAGAATTTCCCTTCCTGAAAAATATCCCATCGTTACTGCAGCCATATTCATCCGCTGTCATGGATCTGAGTCTGACAGCTGAAGCGCCGTTTATGTTTAATTCCTCAACGGCCTGATAACGTTCGTATACAGCGGTAACCCAATCTTTCAAATTTTGCGCTTCAGCTTGCCCGGCAAGCGTGATAACAAACGGGTCGGCGGTTATTTCTTCATCGGGAGCTGAGCCAGCGATATAAAGTCCTACTGTTTGCCCATTATTCTCCTCCCGCAGGACCAATTCTTGCGGGTATTCAACGCTGTAATTGTACGCTTTATTCACATAAAGCGTTTTATTGCTCGCAGCCGCAGCGTCTGCTTTTGTTCTCAAAGTAGTTATGGTTGGTTCATGCAAGCCCAAATCCACGCTCTTCTGCAGCCATTTTTGCCGCTCAGCAGAATCAGCTCTATCTGTAGAGTTGAGGACTGGGCTATAACCGCGCGCGACTTCTTGACCGTCATCATAACTGTCGCTGTCAGTGTCAAAGAGCATGGGATCACTACCGAAGATATCAACCTCATCGCCGTCAGCGATTCCATCGCCATCACTGTCTGCCTTTTGAAAATCAGTCCCCGCGATGTCTTCTCGCTCGTTTGAGAGGCCATCATCGTCAGTATCCGCCCTGGCCAGGGTCGCGGGGTCATCAATGCTTAGTTTCGGCTGGACATTGGGCAGATTAGCCTGGATGCGCATGTAAATGTAGTATCCGGCGGCAGCCAAAACCGCGATCGTGAAAATTCCCGCGATGATCGCGATGGTTTTCTTGCCGCGCTGTGGAGCGGGCCTCGAAACCAGATTGGCTGGACCATCGGCAGGAGGCGTGGCCGGCTTGGTACCCTCAAATTTTGGCATGACAACGAAATCTAAACCACTTTTGTCTGCGTCAGATTTTTTGTTATTAATAACGTCCATAACTATTGAATATAAAGCTCAAGTAAGACAAAGATCAAAAACAGCAACCCCGCGGACCAGAGGTTAAAGACTTTTCCCGCTTGAAGCATAAGTATCGCTACGGTCAAAAAACCGATTAATACCGCTTGTCGATTTGAGGCCCTGACCAGATCGCTGCGCACGGCCCCGCGCCACAGTGTGATGCGAACAGCGTATCCTGCGAACAAAGCTGCTCCATAACTACCTGTAAATACCAGGATATACACGGCGGCGAGCGGCCATGCCCCGCCTTTGTCAGGAGCAAAGCCTAAAATCACATACGCCAGGCCCGCCGCTGCTATAACCACGGCTCCAAAAGCAAGGAACATGTGTGTAACTGGTTTTGCCATGTGATTAGCGTGCTATAATTATACCATAAATGAACCCCATATCCAACTTTTTCATAGCTCAGGAAAGCAACAACTATCGGCCTGGCGCGCTATCCTACAAGGCTTTGTTTATTTACGCTCTGTTACTGCTCCTGCTGAGGTTATTGCTAGCGTCGCTGCCAGCTCAAAGCGCCGCCGTCGAATCGCAAACCCTCATGGATTTGATCAATGCTGAACGCTCGAACAGGAACCTGACGACGCTCACCACACATCAGAGCTTGGTCTTCGCTGCTTCGCAGAAATCTCAGGATATGATTGAACGCGATTATTTTGCTCACATTGATCCTGACGGCAACTATATCTGGGGCAGAATAACGGCGGCTGGATACGGCGCATACAAGATATTGGGCGAAAACCTTGCCGTAGATTTTTTGACTTCGGAAGGCATGGTCAAAGCATGGATAGACAGCCCGACACACAGAGATAATTTACTGCATAGAGATTTTCTGGAACAGGGACTGGTCGCGCTTTACGGAGATTTTAACGACAGATATACCAACCTCACCACAAGCCTTTTTGGAACGAGGGTGGCAGGCACGTTCACTCCTCCGCCGCCTCCGTCGCAACAGCTGTCACAACCTTCGCTTCCGCCTGCGGGCGGATCAGCGCCAACACCTGCCCCACCGCCTCCAGTCGCTCTTGTTCCTGCGCAGCAGCCTGTTTCCAATCCGACAACAACGCAGCCGACAATTACTCCTGTGACGAGCACGCAAAGACCGATTGAACATCGTCCATGCTGCGCTCAAACCGGGACTGATGGACTTTTGTCGAAACTAAACCTTCAATCAGCGGTTGCGACCAGTCGGATAATATTCACGCTGATCGGGATCATGCTTCTCGGGATCTTTTCTATTGATTCCGTGATAATCTCAAAACATGAGGCTGCTGTTGTCCGCAGCCATTCCAGCGCTCATTTATTCGGGCTGATGATTCTGGTTCTGATTTCAATACTGATTTGGTGGTGGTAAGCCCCCACACCAAAAAATCTGAATTATATTCCGGCGAAGCTGAAGAAATATTTTCTTAGATTTTTCTGGTGTGGGGTAAATCTAGTAAATCCGTTCGGAGAAATTGGTTGTACTGAACACTAAGACTAAAATCAGAAACAGTACCGCGAAATATTCGTAAATCAATTCGCGTCTCAGGTTGTTTTCTATGAATTTGTGCTGCATCAGACCCCAAATCGCGTTATACACTGCAGAAATAGCAAGCGCGCCGCTAAAATAATTGACGTTCCAAATGCTGAAAATCATCGCGGCAAACTCCGCGGTCACGAGACCACCGATGAGTATCAACTTCACGGTATTGTGACGAATATAATGGTGCTGATAGAAAGCTTGGTGTATCAAAACATAGGTGAGCGCGAAAACCGCCATCGCGAAACTAATCGCCCCGGCGCCGAAATACCGGACCAAGCCAAAAACAGCGGTAAAAGAAGCATGTGACGCAAAAAGTTTTGTGAGAAAAATGATTTGACGCACGTTGCGGTGCGTATTTTTATGCTCATAAAAGACTGTTTTCATGTACCAGTAAGCAATGGTTAGCGCCGCGGAAGAAGCCAGTATGACCACCTGCTTTATACCCGTTTCGAATGGGTTCAAAAAAAGCAAAACCACCGCTGACCAATATATTATCCCTGGCAAGACCAGAAAATTGTAGTAATGAACGCCGTGATTGTCCGCAGAAAGGTAAGCGAACCTCGACCTTATGCCGTGAATCACCGTTTTTTTCCAGGCGCGCAAAGTTTTGGTGGGGCGGAGGTGCAGGTCAAAGACCACGCTTTGCCAGAAAACAAGAAAGGCGTAGCCGACGAGGCTGATCCAGAGGAAATGCCCCAGTTGGTAGGATTCGAGCGATTTACTGATCGCCTGCAAACCGAAAAAACTGGCGAGTGTTGCGACAGCGACAATTATTAATTTGTGGTTTTTCGGATGGACAACGTGCTTCACAGGGTTTTTGTTTTAGTATCGTTTCTAGAGTTCCAATTCAAGATATTTGCACTTGGTTTTGTGGGAGGCCTGTTGATCATATTTCAGAAACGCATTGCTTCTGGTGCAATCCACTATTTTTTCAACCCATTCCAGAAAATCCTGTTTCAGCTCCTCAATATCCTTTGCTCCGCCAAGAAATGACTTCTTTTCCAATTTATCCTTTAAATACCAATATTGCAAATCTGCAACCTTTTCTCCAAAGGCTTCTGTGGCCGCCCACTGGTAACTGAGGAGCTGCTTCTTATCAACCTTCTCAATATTCCTTGAAGCGCCGGTTTTGTAATCGATGATGCGCAGTCCTAAATCAGTCTCGTCAACCCTGTCAATTTTACCAGTAAAATAGTAATTCCCTAGTTTCAGCTTGAAAGCTTTTTCCAAATATTTCGGCTTGGGATTGTTGGCCTGGCACTCCGCGTAAAAATCAGTGATGATTCGCATGCCAACTTTTTTATATTCCTCCATCTGCTGGCGGGAGTCATACCAGTCATCTATCCAGGATTTTTCGTATATGCTTCGAAGTGTTTCAAAAGCCGGCAGCTCAGGTTTGGCAGGCGATCCAAACAAGTCCGGTGAGTTTATGGTCTGTTTGTACAGATTCAAATATTTTTCTAGTACTGTGTGAATCGTTATCCCAAACGACTGCACGCCGCTGCCAGCGACCGGTAAGCGCATAATGTAACGGTATTTGTACTCCAGCGGGCATTTTTCGAACAGCGAAATCTGCGAAAAAGAAAAATATTTTGGTAATGGCAGCTTGAACGGCTCAAATTTGATTCGTTTCACTATCGCTACTTGTCCCGTGGCTTTTGCCGCCTTGGTTTTTTCCACCAGTCCGAGGTCGTGCAAAAAAAGCGATGGCCGCTTCTTCCTTTTTCCGCCGTAATCCTCCGCGGAGGTCAAATACAAGCCGAGTTTTGCCCTGGTCATCGCCACGTAAAACAACCTTCGTTCTTCTTCAATATGAAAATCCCCTTCTGGCAAAAACTCCTTGATAAGCTCCACAGGAATCTCAATTTGTTCGCGCCGCTCTATGGTTGGAAACCTCTTGTCTACCATGCCCACCACGAAGACGTGGGTAAATTCAAGGCCTTTGGCCGCATGAACCGTGAGCAGTTTCACTGCTTCTGGACCTGATTCCGGATCAAACTCCACATCGCCTTCCTCCCCTGCTTCCTGCTCCAGAAGCAGGGTTGTCAAAAAAGTCCTGGTTGATTTGTCAGGCGATTCATTTTGAAAATCTTGGATGCGGCGGCGGAAGGTTTCCAGGTATCGGGCATTCTGCATGCCTTCGTGGGTAGCTGTATCGATACGGTTAGTGAATTTGAGGTCGTTGATAGCTGCTACATAGATTTGATCAGCGGTTTTGGTTTTGACAAGCTCGCTGTGTTTGCGCAGGATCTCAAAAAACAGCCTGATGCCAGTTTTGGAATCGTCGTCAATAGTTGGAGCGGCGATTTTCAAGGCCTCAAACAACGAAAGAGACTTGCGTTTGGCATAGGATGCGTACTCGACGATCGCATCGTGGGAGATTCTAAATATCGGCAGTTTCAAAACGCGGTAAAGCGCAGGGCTCTCATGATAGTTATCCAGGAGCTTGAAATACGCGAGGATATCAAGAATGATAGTTTTGTTGTACAGGCCTTTGTTGGCAAAATATATAAATGGCACGCCTTCTTCCTCAAGTTTTGTAAGAAACGGCTCTAGGGTGCCATGGGACCTCGCGAGTATAGCAAAATCATTAAGTGTCAAAGCCGGATATTCTCTTTGTAGCTCTGCGATTTTATTTACCACGAGGTTCGCCTCTAACAGATAATCAGAAGCTTCTAAATGCAAAATCTGTCCAGGCGAAGTTGTTTGGCTTTTGAGCTTCTTTGAGAGTTTCAGCTTTATCTCGAGGCGGTCCGGGTTGTTGGCCTGGATAAAATCGTATGCGCTGTCCAGAATCTTTTGTCCGGAACGATAGTTGTCGGTGAGGGAAATAAATTTTCCTTCCGGGTAATCCTTTTGGAAATGCAGAATGTTAGAAATAGATGCGCCGCGGAATTTGAAAATACTTTGATCATCATCTCCAACCACGGTGATGTTATTATCTGGCGCCGCCAAAAGCTTTAACAGCTCATACTGCGCCAGGTTGGTATCCTGAAATTCGTCGACGAGGATGTATTTATAGCGCCTCTGTAAGCGCGCCAGAATCTTCGGTCTTTTTTTCAATAATTGCAGAGTGTAATTGATGAGGTCGCCAAAATCGAGCGCTGAATTTTCTACAAGCATTTTATTGTAAACATGGTATGCGCCGGCAATTTCCCTTAACCTTTTCGGTTCCCCTGGGACATCATCTTCTGTCCGTGTTTCCGCGCCTCCAGTATCCAATTCCAGCTTTTCTGCGTAATCCAAATATTCTTCAGGGGTGATGAGCTCATCCTTAAGCCTGGAGAAGTGCGACAGCATAGCTTTGATGAATTTGGTGGGGTTCCCCAGAGGCCGGTAATAATCGAGGTCAAATTTATCAAGGTTGTTGCGAACGAGAAGCCACTGTCCAACCTCATTCAATACTTTGAAATCAGGCAGACCAATCTCAATCCCGTATTCGCGTAAAATCTGTTCACCAAAGGCATGAAACGTTGAAATCTGCATGTTTACGTAACCTGTCGGAACAAGCATGTCCACGCGCTCTTCCATTTCCCCTGCTGCTTTCTCCCCAAAAGCGAGGGCCAAAATCTCATCCGGTTTGGCGCCTTGCTCGATAAGGTATGCGATGCGCCTGGTGATAACAGTGGTTTTTCCCGTACCCGCGCCAGCAACAATAAGAAGCGGACCGTCTTTGTGCGTGACCGCTTTTTCCTGCTCGGCATTGAGACCGTCCAGGAGCTTGGATTTTTTCAAAATTTTAATTTCGGTCTGCGAGGGCATGAGATTATTTTAACACGAACGGCGCATCTGCTGCTTGAGCCGTTCAATTACCCATGATCATCCGGGACCAATCAGACCAGGCCGAGCCATCATCAGGCGACTCCGCTTTATATTTGGTCCAGAATTCTTCCGGAGTAACGATTTTGGTGCCATGATATTCCTCAAGGGCAAGAACTTCTCTATCCCTGGTCACAAGATAATCAGCCGCTGAAGAAACAGCTGACTCTATCAGTTTATTGTCTTCTGGGTCAGTGACAACATTGAGAGGCTGATAAACTTTGACGATCTGCAGATTCGCAAAAAAATCTTCAAGCGCGTTTTTATATTCGCGGTCACGGACCAATTTTCGCAGCATCTGACGATTCTCGGACATGGTCTGATGGGTAGCAAAAGCGCCAAGCCGGCCGTCGATTACTTCTCTGATGATCTTAAACGCAATCGAATTCTCATCGTCTGCTCCCTGTATGATCACATTGGTATCAACAACGATTTTCATAGCATCTTGTAGGATTCAAAAATAATCGATGCGCCGAGAGCAATGCCGGAAAGCCCCACGACCTCGAGCGCGTGCTTGAGTCCAAAGACAAACCCGGTTGCAAGAAGCAGTAGTGAATTCATTTTCTGTGCAGATAAATCGTCGCCAGGCCCGCGATGCCGGCAATAGAGTCATACCAATCAAGCGT